>JACCDO010593256.1_pt1 | contig 14340 bp, 9 predicted proteins | sample 7446101 | NCBI WGS metagenome assembly JACCDO01 (sample SAMN15323440, study PRJNA562643) | freshwater metagenome | isolation source: river surface water | place: USA:Blue River Watershed | collected 2017-08-16
AGAACCGTAGCGTGTACGGCTAAAAGTAAAATGCTCGTTGTAGGCCTTGTTGAGTTTGTAATATTTGTTCGGATCTGTTTTTGAAATCTCGTAATCTGTCATAAGGTCGTACTTCTGGACAATACGGTCTCTGATACGCGACGACGATAAAATTTGAACCAACTGTTCCGCTTGTTCTTCTTCCCCGAAGTCCATGGCGGCTGCTTTCACGTTGCGCTGTTCAGAGAAGGACACATTGCTGGACGCTGCCGCAAAGACAATAGCGGTAGACAAATAGAGTGGAGTTATAAGAAAGGCGACGATAACAGAAAGGACCGCGGCTACACCTGTAAAGAGGAGCAATGATTTGCGTTGATTCCAGAGAAAAATTAATAATGCGTTGCGTTGGTCTGAGAGGTTATTGTTTTCCATAGTGCTTACTTGCGGCCAATTTTTTTTCAAAGCTATGACATTAACTCCAAAAATCCATATTTATTGCGTTTTACTGCGCGTTTGAACAAGTGAAATCAGCTCTTTGACATCTATGAATTTAAAAGCAAAAAGCAAGAACATCGTTACTAAAACATCAATTAACAGAATCCAGTCGCCATAAAGATATCCGATGGGCGTCCAATCAACAACAACAAACCAAAACATCAAAGCAAAAATAAGCAAGGGATATCTATAAAAATGACGCGCTACAAGCGGTAAATGAAACAAGCGTTTGCAGTAAATTGCTTGTGCCAATGCTACTAGAATTTGAGTGAGTGCCGCTATCCCGGCCGCAATAACTGCTCCGTTATTGAGCACTTTTGGAATGAATATCAAATTCAAACTGATGTTGACCAATAAACCAATAAATGATATGCTATTCAACACCTTTAATGATCCATTTGCTGTGAGCAAAGAGCCATAAATAAGGTTAGACGCCATTCCAAAAAATCCGATACTTAATAGAAATAATATACTACCGCTCTCTACAGATGTATCGCTATAAATTCGGTCAATCAAATGACCACCACGTAATAGGCTAAAAACAATAAAAGCTAAACTCGACCCAAGAAGTAGTTTACTGGCTTGGCTCACCAAAGCGGCAATTGCTGTTGGGTTTTCTTTGAGCATTTTGGCAAACATCGGAAAGAGGAGGCCGGCAAAAACCATCGCAAACATATACAGCGCATCAATGAAGCGATAGGCTTGTGCATAATATGCTGCTTCTTGTGCCCCGTTATCTACAGAAAAGTGCAGTAGCAAAAGTGCATCAATACGGGTATAAAGCGTCATCAGTACGATGAGTAACGCAAATGGAAAAGATTTTTTAACGATTGGTAAAATGGTATTAAGGAGAGGTATTTCCAACTTGGGTTTAATCAGGTAAATTGCCAAACAACCTGCAAATAGAAAACTCAGTGCGTAACAGCCAAATTGAAAAATACTATACGATTCGATATCGATCAGCTTGAAACCGTCGGGATAAAAATAAATAATGTAGCCCACTGAAAAGATGAGCAAAAGCCGATCGAGGATACTCAAAAAAGCATCCAGGCGAAAGCGTTGTAGTCCGGCAAAATAACTCCGAAAGAAGGAGATGTTGGCAATTAAAAATTGATTGAGGCCGAGCAAGAGAATGAGTCGGTATTCCGTCCAACTGAGCGTAACGAAAACTTTGAGCAGCCCAATGCCTGCAAGATACACAAGCAGCAATAGAAAGCGCAGCCCTAGGATGGTTGAAAATAACTTTTTGGCTTCCGGCAAGTTTTGAGCACTAAGCCTTGTGCTGTAATTATTCACACCTAAATCAAATACGATGGAAATGATCAGGCTCAAATTGAAAAAAGCGAAGTAGATGCCGTATTGCTGACCTACAATATTTTGTACGGCCATGTCAATTGCAAAGATGGCCGCGGGCTTCACGAGGAGGTTGAGTCCTAGTGAAAAGAATAGGTTGGAATAAAAACTGCGTTCCTTCATGCGCCTGAATGGTCAGGCCCAAAGATAGGATTTTCTCTAAACTAGCGCAGTAAATTTACGTGACCTGTCAGTACCTTGCGTTCGTCGAGATCAGGGTTTTTGTACAATATACGGTAAGTATATACGCCGGCAGGTGCTTCAAAAGCATCAGGACCATAGGTGCCATCCCAACCTACTAATGCATTATGGCTTTCAAAAATGACTTCCCCCCAACGGTTGTAGACCGTGAACTCATAGTTTTGTGCGTCATAACCTGAGTAAAAAACAGGGCAAAATACTTGGTTGTTTTGGTCGCCGTCTGGTGTAAAGCTATTCGGGATGTAGAGTATTTCGTTGTACTGATACCCTATGCTAATTGAAGTGACATCGGCACACTGCAGGTCGGTGAGTGCAGTAAGTGTAATGGTGTAACCCTCTGTGGTGTTTTGGAACACATGTGAAGGCTCGAAGTCGTATGCGAATTGCCCGTCTCCAAAATCCCAAACGTAGTTGGTGGCGCCCATAGACAAGTTGCTAAACATCACGTATTGCGCTTCTTGTGTAAAGACACTAATTGGCGATTCAAAATCCGCTACAGGGAGGTCTTCTACGTAGATATAGGCCAGTTCGGTGTGTGTGTCGTAGCAACCAAAAGAGGTCGTTGCTGCCAAGCTCACATCAAAGGTGCCTCCGTTTCCGAATACAATAGTTGGTACGGTGCCCGATGCAGAGAGACCGTTACTCGTAGACCAACTGTATGTTGTGTTGGTGGAGTCGTCTGCAGTGAAGTTAACCGCAAGTGGTGCACAACCTTCTATTGGAGTAGCGCTAAACGTAACAATCGGGAGTGGATGAACGGTTACAGTACCTGTTGCAGGCAAGCTTGGGCAGTTATTGAGGGTGTAAATGACTGTTAAAGTGGTATCCTGTAGCGGCGTAAATGTTTGGTTGGCTCCGCCTAAAATGCTGTTGGGCCCCCATGTATAGCTACCTCCAATTAAGTCGGGTGTTGCGGTCAGGGTAACGGGGTCAGCTTCGCAAATGGTTGCACTCGTCAGGGTTACGACTGGAATGGGATTTACCGTTACTTGCGCAGTTGCCGCCGGGCTTGTACAGTTGTTTAAAGTATAAGTTACTGTATAGTTGGTGCCGCTTGCAGGGCTAACAGAAATGGTGTCGTTTGTGTCGTTCGTTGACCAAAGGTAAGTACCACCAGGTAAGTTTGCTGTAGCGATGAGGTTGATGACATCCCCAAAACACATGACTGCGTTTGCGGTCTGCGCAACCGGAATAGGGTTTACTAAAACGGTTGCTGTGGCGGTGTCTTGACAAGCTAATAAATCGTAAATTACAGTATAAGTTGTGGTTGCTGCAGGGCTTACAGTGATGCTTGAGCTACTTGAAGCAAGTGGAGACCAAGTGTAGGTTCCACCCGGAAGGTCAACGTTTGTGCTAAGGGTTGTGGATCCGCCAAAACAAATGGTATCGTTTGCGGTGCTGATTACAGGGTAAGGCTTCACTACGATAGTACCGCTCACACTAGGTGAGACACAGCCATTTGAGCTTGTAAATACAACACTGTAGTTGGTTGTTGCAGTTGGGCTTGCAGTGAGGCTTGCTGTTGTTGCGCCGTTACTCCATAGGTATGTACCTCCAGCACTGACATTATTGACGAAAAGCGAACCTGCTGAGCCCACACAAACAGAATCTGTGGTTACAATTGGTTGGGGAGTGGGTTCTACTGTAACGGTTACGTTGGTAGTTCCTGTACAACCAGCCGCTGAGTAATCTACGGAATAGGTGGTTGTTGTTGATGGAGATACAGAGATGCTCGGACCCGTTCCTACTTGCGTGCCATTTAGAAACCAAGTGTAAGTTCCCCCAGGTGTTGTGGAGCTTGCTGTGAGGTTGCCCGTTGCACCGGCACAAATAGTGATGGGTGCTGCAGTAACAGTTGGACCAGGGTTTACTGTTACACTGGTAGTTGCGTTTACCGTTCCACAGTTTGGAACCGTGAGTGTTACGGTGTAGGTACCAGCCGCTAATAAAGTAGGGCTAGCAATGGTTGGGTTTTGTTGGGTAGAGGTGTAGCCATTAGGACCTGCCCACGCCCAAGAATAGTTAGTCCCGGTTGGGTTAGGAGTAGCGTCAAGAGAGAATGGCTGTCCTGCACAGATTGGGCTCGTATTAGAAGCGGTTAGCGTTGGCGTTTGGCAGCAGTTAATATACATAGAGATACGGCCGATATTGTAATTGACCTCTGACCAAATATTGGCCATAGCGGCACCTGTACCTGCTGGGCAAGATTGCATGCCACTGCGTTGTAGGGTTGTGTTGAACCCGTTGATGCTCGTTACAAAGTTGGCAGGGCCATAACTATTGACGCAGTTGGCACCTCTTGCACCGTACACACCGATAATTTCACCAGCTGCAACTGGAATGTTACATGCAACAACTTGGGTAGCAGGCGCGTTGGAAATGGTGAATAACTGAACAAAACTATTTGTTGTAGCTGCAAAAGCCGGTGGAGGGCCAGCTGTAAAACGAACCACGCGAATGGTTTGAGTACCGGTTGGCGCTGCGTCTGGCGGAATATACAAACCGCATATAGTGAAACTCGTAGGTGCAGTAAAGTGGTAGCCTCGGATCATACTTGTGAAGGTAGTTGTTTGAGTACCAACACTTATCGCTGTACCTTGGGCAAAAGAGATACCAAAGACAGAAAAAAGTAAGATGCTTAGGAGTAAAAGTTTTTTCATTTATCGAATTAAATTAACATGACCTTTAATGGTCTGACGTTCGTCAACTGAAGGCAGTTTGACGGTAATCATATACGTATACGTCCCAACAGGGCACGGGTTGCCTTGCTGTCCAAAAGTTCCTTCCCAACCAATTTCAGGATTTAATGATTCAAAGATCACTTCTCCCCAACGGTTGTAGATGAGCAATTGGTAATTGTAAGGGTCAATTCCGGATGTAAAGATAGGGAGAAAGGTTTGATTGAATTGGTCTTCATCAGGTGTAAATGAGTTGGGAATGTAATACACAAGCCCTGGATCAAAGCCAATGTAGTAGCTTGCTGTATCTGAACAACCAAGGTTTGAATAGGCATAAAGTAGAACGGTTGTGCCTTCATTCTCGATGTCAAAGATATGTGTTGGTGCTTCTTCACTAGACGAACCTCCTTCTCCAAAGTTCCATTGGTAAGTAGTGGCGCCCACAGAACTGTTCCAGAAAGAAAGTGCTTGGTTAGGCTCTGTAAATACTTGTGATGAAGGTTCAAAAGCTGCGATTGGGTAGTTGTCTACTTCAATCATGTTAGCAACTGTGGTGGTACTGCTACAACCATTTAAAGTGGCCGTCAGGGTAATAGAAAACGAACCATTTATCTGGAAATCTAAAGTAGCTTGCGCACCACTTGCACTAAGTTGGTTACTGGTTTGCCAAGTGTAAGTGGTATTGTTGAGTACGTCTGCACTGAAACCGACGCTGAGTGGCACACAGCCCTGAAGCACATTTGCGCTAAAGGTACTGATCGGCAAAGGCAGTACTGTGATGGTAGCTTGAATGGTATCTGACGAACAACCATTGAGTACATTGAATACTTCAATCGTTGAATCTTGCGTTGGTGTAAATGTGTTCGTAGCCATACCTTGCACGCCATTTGGACCCCAGTAGTAGATGCCAGCGGGGTTGGCATTTGCTTGCATGGTAACGGGGTCGCCGGCACAAATTGTTTGGTTACTAACTGTAATATTCGGAACCGGTAGTACAGTGATCGTGGCGTTTGCAGGAAGCGAATTACAGCCATTAACTGTATAGACTAAAATATAGTTTGTTGTAGCGTTTGGGCTCAAGGATTGAAAGCTAGATGTACTGCCATTAGACCAAATGTAGGTTCCGTTAGGTATATCAACAAAAGCGCCGATGGTGGCAATTTCACCACTACAAATAATGTCGTTTTGGGTAAGTACTTGAGGAACTGGCTTTACTATTATACTCGCGTTAGCGGTATCCGAACAACCCAAAACGCTATAAATAACTTGGAAAGAATTAGTGGTATTCAGTGTTTGGCTCAAGTTTGCTTGGTTGTTGCTTGTACCCGTCCAATTGTAGCTGCCTCCAGGAATAGAAACCTGCGTGGTGATCGTTCCAATATTTCCCGCACAGATAGTGTCATTTTGGGCTATTATGACCGGGTAAGGATTGACAACAACCGTTAAAGAAATAGGACTAGCGCATAATCCAAATGTTGGTGTAAAGATGTAAGTCGTAGTAGCGTTAAAGTTAGGAGCTTGATTCCAAGAGCCAGTTACAGCATTAGTTGAGGTCGTTGGAAGTACAAATGGTGTACCCACGCAAAATGGTCCGATAGCGTTAAAAGTCGGGGTGGTGTTTGCTTGCTGATTAATTGTAATAGTTTCAGTATCTGTACAGCCATTTGCACCAGTAGTGGTAACAGTGTAGGTACCCGGTGCATTGACAGTCAAATTACTAGTACTTGTAAGAACTGTGGTGCCATTAGACCAACTATAATTCAATCCTCCACTCGCGTTGAGTAAAATAGAAGTTGTGTTGCAATTGAGATCATTTGTTCCGGTGTTATTTTGTATGAGTGCAACAGGAGGTGTAATATCTTGTGAAATGACAATTACTTCGGTATCGATGCATCCATTTGGCGCAGTTGCCGAAAACGCATAAGTACCCGGTGTTGTTATGGTTGTAGTGCTCGTTGTGGAAATGGTGGCTGTACCATTAGACCAAACATATGTGTTCCCGCCACTACCATTCAGTGTAATCGAAGGCGTGCTACAGGTCAGTACTTGTGTATTAGGGAAAGTTGAAATCACTGCAGTAGGTATCGAAATATCTTGCGCAATCGTAATGCTCGTGGTGGCGGCACAACCATTTTGGTCAAGAACGACGAGTGAATATGTTCCGGGTGAGCTTACGGAGATAGAAGATCCTGTAGAAATCGGATTGACACCATTGGCCCAAGCAAATGAACCGCTTCCTACTGCATTTAGGCTTATAGAAGTTTGTGTGCAGTTCAAAATAGTAGTATTCGAGGCATTGTCAATACTGACCGTAGGTAATGAATTAACGACAACTGAAGTCGTTGCGGGAAGCGCACAAAGACCAGAGGTTGGTGTAAATGTGTAAGTTGTAGTTTGCAAGTTATTTGGCAATGGAGACCATGATCCTGTAATGCCTTCTAATGATGTTGTTGAGAGTGTAGGAAAGGTGCCACCTGCACAGATAACTGGAAGCGCAGAAAAGTTGGGTGTAATATTTGGACTGACAACCATGACGCCATTTACATTAGTGGTGCCATTCCAGAAACCACCGCCAGTTGAATTGTAGCCACCGTATACAGTGCAACCATTATAGGTATAGCTAAATGCGTAGTAGTAAGTTCCCGGAGTAAGGTTGCTTAAAGTTGCTTGATATTCGTCGTTGTTTGGATTCACTAGGGAAGTTGAGTTGTAAGTTGCAATACTCCATGCACTTGGCGGCCATGTTGACGGATTTGAATCAATAGTACTGATTCCATATTGAACGCTGATCCCTGAACCCTGCCCAGATGTTTGAGTGAGTCCGGGTTCAAAAACTTGCCCATAAATGGTAATGCTATTTCCTTCACAAATTGAACTTGTTCCTGGTGCTTGAATATTTGCAAAATCAAGCCCATTTATTTGTGTGGCAGAAATAGTGCTATTTGCGCTACATCCACCGATTGTATATTGAACATTGTAGTTAGTTGTTGCACTTGGGCTGACTGTTATTGTATTAGTAGTTTGCCCGCCAGGAGTCCAAAGATAAGTGCCAACGCTAGGCGTTCCGTTGGCACTTAGCGTTACCGAAGAACCCGCACAAAATGTTTGCGCTGTACCAGAAACGATAGGCGTTGGGTTGACAGTTACGACCACTTGATCTTGACTTGTACAGTTTCCTTGCGTTGCAGTGAGGGTATACGTTGTTGTTGTGGTAGGGCTAGCAATTGGATTGAGCACATTTGTAGCGCTTAGACCAGTTGCTGGGGTCCAATTGTAGCTTATGGCGCTTGACGGCCCAGTACCTAAGCAATTAGCAATAGACAATGTTGTTGATAAACCTGGAGTCAACGTTCCGGATGTGATGACTGAGTTATTACAAGAAATGGCATAAGTAGCAGAGTTATTCAACACAGCACCCTGAGTTTCTAAGAAAAAAGTGTAAGGACCAGGACCAGGTGCTGTAATATTAATTACGTTATTGGATGAAAATCCGTAAGGGCCACCAGCGCCAATTTGAATCCCTTGGGAATTTGTCATATTCCAGCTCGTGTAGTCAAGAAAACTACCGTTTATTAGAACCGTTAAATAACCATTGTTGCTGCCTGACCCACCACTACCTGCGGTCACACTTCCTGATAGTTGCGTAGCATTACCAGCACAAATATTTACGTCGGGCCCGGCATTAACTACAGGATTACTACATGGAGTATTGCCGCAACTTGATAAATAAGAAACGCGTGTTGAACCGTTAAGTGGGGAGCAAAAGAACCTAGAAAGATGAAGGTAATAGGTTCCGGTTGTTGGACAAAGCCAAGTAAAACTTGTTTGAAAACCACATTGGTCATCCCAAGATCCAATAAGCCCGAAGCTTGAATTGTGTAAGCGTAAATAGGTATCAATTGAACTTTCTCCACAGGTGGAAAAAATATAGGTGCACCCAGCGGTACCAGTAAATGAAAAGACTGGTACTCCTGTTGAATAATAGGGGGTGAATTGCGTGGTTGTGGTCGGGGTAATTGGTAGTGTACTCGTTGCAGGCGTGCAGAATTGGGCCAAGGATAATTGACTGAACAAGAGTGAAAAGCAGGCAAATACTCGCCAATTAGGCATGATTAAGATTTAATTAGGTTTAGCATGTTAAATTTAGCAAAACTATAACGAACTTAAATCACAAGAGTTGCTTTTGTTGCTTAGTTAGTTTTTAATGGGAAGGCATGGTTGTTTCAATGCCTTCAATTACATATTCGCGTAGGAGTAGTTTCGATTTGTATCGAATTAATTTAACAAGACCTTTAATGGACTGACGTTTGTCAACTGCAGGCTGTTGTACAGTATTGTGCCCGCGCATTAAAAACCAAGGCAAGCAAAAGCCCAACAAAGGCGATGTAGCGCATTTTTGAGTAGTAGTGTTTCGTTAGTTTAGTTTTAGCTTGCTAAATTTGGCAATATCAAAACGAAATACCAACTAATGCGTTGCCTTTTAAACAAATAAAAAAGGCTTCCGAAGAAGCCTTAATTTAAAATTCAAAAGTGTCCATGAACTTAGTGGTAAAATTACCGGCATTGAAGTCCGGGTTTTCCATGAGTTTTTGGTGGAATGGAATAGTGGTTTTGACACCTCCAATTACATATTCGTTGAGTGCGCGTTTCATCTTCAAAATGGCTTCTTCACGTGTTTGAGCCACTACAATGAGTTTAGAAATCATTGAATCGTAATATGGCGGGATAGAGTATCCTGCGTAAACGTGGGCATCTATGCGCACACCATGGCCACCAGGGCAGTGGTAGTCTGTGATTTTACCCGGGCTCGGACGAAAGTCTGCGTACGGATCTTCAGCATTGATGCGACACTGAATGGCGTGCATTGTAGGGAAGTAATTTTTACCGGAGATTTTCTCACCAGCTGCAATTTTGATTTGCTCTTTGATGAGGTCAAAATTGATGACTTCTTCTGTGATGGTATGCTCCACTTGGATACGTGTGTTCATTTCCATGAAGTAGAAGTCGCGGTTTTTATCTACTAAAAATTCGACAGTTCCAACACCTTCGTAACGAACGGCTTTAGCAGCTTTGATTGCAGCTTCTCCCATTCTTTCGCGGAGTTCGTCGGTCATGAATGGCGAAGGTGTTTCTTCGACAAGCTTTTGATGGCGTCTTTGAATAGAGCAGTCTCGCTCTGAGAGGTGACAAGCATTTCCGTATTGGTCACCGGCAATTTGAATCTCAATATGGCGAGGCTCTTCGATGAATTTCTCCATGTAGATACCGTCGTTGCCAAATGCTGCGGCAGCTTCTTGGCGAGCGGAATCCCAGGCTGCTTCCATTTCGTCTTTTTTCCAGACGATGCGCATTCCTTTTCCACCACCACCTGCGGTAGCTTTCAAGATAACTGGGTATTTTACTACTTCTGCTGTTGCAAAGGCATCGTCTAGATCTTTTAACAAGCCTTTAGAACCTGGTATGCAAGGCACGCCAGCTGCAATCATTGTGGCTTTGGCTGTCGCTTTGTCGCCCATTCCGGCAATTTGCTCAGGGAGCGCACCGATGAACTTGATGCCGTGCTCCTGACAAACTTTGGAAAACTTTTCGTTTTCAGACAAGAATCCGTAACCAGGATGGATGGCGTCGGCGTTTGTGATTTCGGCCGCAGCGATTATGTTGGGGATGCTCAAATAAGACAGTGCACTGGTTGGTGGGCCAATACAAACTGCTTCGTCTGCAAAGCGGACGGGCAGGCTGTCTTTGTCAGCGGTTGAATAAACGGCCACCGTCTTGATGCCCATTTCTTTACAGGTGCGAATCACGCGCAGCGCAATTTCGCCGCGATTGGCAATCAATATTTTTTTAAACATGTTTCGGTTTTTATGCTGGATCAACCAAGAATAATGGTTGGTCGTAATCTACAGGACTAGCGTTGTCTACGAGTACTTTCACGATTTTACCAGAGATTTCGGCTTCAATTTCATTGAATGTTTTCATGGCTTCAATGATACAAACTTTGTCTCCACTTTGGATGGTGTCTCCGACATTGACAAAAGCGTCTTTATCTGGCCCTGGTGTACGATAAAAAGTACCGATCATTGGGGATTTGACAGTAATATATTTGCTGTCATCGGAGTTGTTGGTTTCTGTGCTTGCAGGGGCAGCGCTTGGTGCACTTGCAGCAACTGGTGCAGGAGCAGCAGCAACTGGCGCGGCAACCATTGGTGCGGCTTGATACATGATGGGCTCAGACTGACTTCCTTTTATGGAAATACGAAAACCCTCTCTTTCGATTTCAACTTTGCCGAGTCCGGATTTGGACACCAATTTGATGAGGTCTTTGATTTCTTCTAAATTCATGGTATAATTTTTTTCAAAGTTAATTTAATTATGAATTGTAGGCCCATTTGAGGTAAATAGCTCCCCAAGTAAAGCCGCCGCCGAAGGCAGAAAGAATGAGTACGTCGCCTTTTTTAAGTTGGCTTTCGTAATCCCATAAGCAAAGTGGTAGCGTACCAGCGGTGGTGTTGCCGTAACGCTGAATATTGATCATTACTTTTTCTTTGGTGAGGCCCATGCGGTTTGCTGTAGCATCAATGATGCGCAGATTCGCTTGGTGTGGAACCAACCAGCTGACGTCGTCGCTTGTGAGGTTATTGCGCTCCATGATTTCAGCAGAGACATCTGCCATATTGGTTACTGCAAATTTGAAAACAGCTTGTCCCTCTTGCTTGACATAATGCATGCGGTTTTCAACTGTTTCAACGGATGCTGGCATAGCCGATCCACCCGCAGGCTGTTGCAAATACTGACGACCTGCACCGTCGCTGCGCAAGATGAAATCCATGACGCCATTGCCTTCTTCGTTTGGTTCGAGCAATACAGCACCTGCGCCGTCGCCAAAGATGACACAAGTGGTACGGTCTTGGTAGTCGATAATGGAAGTCATTTTATCGACGCCAATAACGATTACTTTTTTGTGTTTACCAGACTCAATGAATTGAGATCCGGTAGAAAGGGCATATAAAAAGCCAGAACAGGCCGCATTGACATCATAACTCCAGGCGTTTTTCATGCCTACTTTGTCACAGACAATGTTGGCTGTGCTTGGAAAAGGATGGTCGGGGGTAACGGTTCCAACAATAACTAATTCGATTTCGAGGGGGTCGATGCCTTTTTTCTCGAGTAAAGCTTTGACCGCAGCAGCAGCCATATCAGAACTCGCGCCGTCTTTCATGATGCGGCGTTCTTTAATACCTGTTCGGGAAGTGATCCACTCATCGGAAGTATCTACCAACTTGGCTAAATCTTCGTTTGATAAGATGTGTTCTGGCACATAGCCTTGAACAGCGGTAATAGCAGCGGTAATTTTACCCATGTTAGTTAAAAGCTTCGTTAATTTTTTCTGTAAGATTTGAACTCACTACGTCATGTGCGTGCAGCAACATATTTTTGACAGCGATATCGTTGGAGATGCCGTGGCCAATGATGGCATTGCCTTTGACGCCAAGTATGGGCGTGCCTCCGTAATTTTCATAATTGAAGCGGTCAAAATAGTCGTCTTTGATCCCGCGTTTTTTCATTAGAGTAAAAATGCCTTCAGCCTCTTTAAGAACGATATTGCCCGTGAAGCCGTCGCATACAATAACGTCTGCAATGCCCGTAAAGAGGTCGCGACCTTCAATATTGCCAATGAAGTTCAATTCGTCAGATTCAGCTAATAATTTGTATGTTGCAATTGAAAGCAAATTTCCTTTTGAATCCTCTTCACCGATATTTAGTAAGGCAATTTTCGGTTTTTCAATTCCCAAAACGTTGGCAGCGTAAACAGAACCGAGTACGGCAAATTGATAGAGTACGTCGGATTTACAATCTGCGTTTGAACCAACGTCTAGTAAGAGTGATTTACCTCCGTCAATGTTGGGTAAAGTAGAGGTGATACACGGACGAATGACACCTGGTACAGTGTTGAGTTTGTACATGGATCCCACGAGCATCGCACCTGTATTGCCATTGCTTGCAAAGACATCAATGTGCCCTTTGGCTAGCATCTCAAATCCTACAGCAATAGAACTGTTGGGTTTTTTAGGAAGCGCTCGGGTTGGGTGGTCGTGGTAGGTGATGACCTCAGGAGCATGTACAATTTCGAACAGCTCGGCACTTTGAGCGCGGCTGGCTAATTCTTTTTGAATAACGAGTTCGTCACCAAACAAAACAATAGTGACATCATTACCCAAAGCTTGTTTGGCTAATAATGCACCATCAATTGTCGCTTGCGGAGCGAAATCGCCACCGGAGACATCAAGCCCAATCTTCATGGGAGAAAATTAGGGCTTACTGAACCTCCTCTACGGAGTCAGTGGTTTTCTCAGCTACAACTTTTCCTTTGTAGTAAAGTTTGCCTTCATGCCAGTGTGCATGGTGAAACAAGTGTGGTTGTCCTGTTGTAGGGCAAGTAGCTACGTTGTTAGCAGTCGCTTTCTTGTGAGTTCTACGTTTGTCACGACGTGTGGTCGATATTCTGCGTTTAGGATGCGCCATTTTTGTTAATTTATATCTATTTAATTTAAATTCTTAAGTGCAGACCACCTCGGGTCTATGTCGTCTTCATCGGGTTTTGAATCGGAAGAAGGTTGTTGGTATTTGTTGATTAATGCCACCATTTCTTCATTGCATTCGCCTTCTTCGTGTACCATTTTGGCAGGCAAAGAAAGACTAATTAGCTCATACAAAGGCTGAGTGATATCGATTTGATAGCTTTCAGGAGCAATAACAATGAGGTTTTCGTCTTCGGATTCTTCTTCTCCAAATGTGTAGTAGAGCGTGAATTCTCCGTCGATTTCCTCTGTAAGGGGCTCCGTACAGCGATCACAATCAGTAAAGATAAAACCAACCACACCTAAATTGGCGATGAGCATGGTTTCCTTCTTTTCTAACTCGAGGTAGGCAGTGAGCCGACCGTTTTCGATGAGCGAATAAGGCAATGATTCAAAGAACGATTTGTCGATGTCGAATTCAAACTCGTGGAGCCCTAGCTTTAAGCCTACAAAGGGTATGGCGAATGGACTTTTCATGATGAATACTTCACTGACGAAAACGAAAGGGCAAAATTAAGGATTTATTTTGGATTTTTAAAATCAGTCGGCACGATCTTGTTCCTTCTTCCCTTTTTCATCCTTGGAATAGGCCAACGGATTGGCATGAATTTCTTTAAAAACCTTTCTTTTACGGTAGATATCAACCGCTAAAAAGATGGCGCTGCGCAGGCTCTGTTCGTCGGCGAGCATCTTGCCAGCGATGTCGAAAGCGGTGCCGTGATCCGGGCTGGTGCGCACAATCGGCAGACCAGCTGTGAAGTTCACGCCATCGTCAAAGCACAATGCTTTAAACGCAGCCAACCCTTGGTCATGGTACATGGCAAGCACCCCATCGAATTGTTGGCGCAGCGGCGAACCAAAGAAACCATCGGCTGGATAAGGTCCGAAAGCTAAAATTCCTTTCTGCTTGGCGGCTTGAATAGCAGGTAGAATGGTCTGTTGTTCTTCTTCGCCAATTTTGCCGTTTTCACCGGCATGTGGATTGAGCCCGAATACAGCGATTCTTGGTCTAATGAGTCCGAAATCTTTTTTGAGACTTTGTTCAAAGGCTTCGA
>JACCDO011404511.1_pt1 | contig 14340 bp, 19 predicted proteins | sample 7446101 | NCBI WGS metagenome assembly JACCDO01 (sample SAMN15323440, study PRJNA562643) | freshwater metagenome | isolation source: river surface water | place: USA:Blue River Watershed | collected 2017-08-16
ACATTGCCCATGGCCGGCGATAATTCCAGATAGGCTATCCATCCGAGAATGTACACTGCGATGCAAAAAATACCCGCATATCTAAACATTTCCTACACTCTTCCTATCATTCTATGATTGAAAGAATGTCTGCATGGAACCCCTTTTTATACATATTCGCGGGGATTCTTGTTCTCTACTTGATTCTCAACTGGACGCTTCTCATAACGGCCCATCTTAGCCAGGACACCTTCAAATATCAGTAATTGTTCCATAAATCCGTCATTTGGGTCGACGATTTTCCGATACGTTGTGATATGTTCCATGGATTGCTGGCGTGTCCATCCGTGTTCCCACATCAGATACGCGGCGACGAGTGTAGGACTTCGGCTGATTCCACCGGCACAATGAATCAGCACAGGCCCTTCTTTTCGCGCTGCATCAATGAATTGGATGACGTGTAGGAAATGCTGGGAGATATCCTCGCGCCAATCATCATCTACGGGCACGTGCAACCAATTGCGGCCAGCGACTTTTTCCTGGATGCGATTCTCCGTGACTTCCTCAGGTAACATAGCAGTTACGATGGCTGTAAACCGCTTATTATATTCGGGATATTCATAGGTATATTTATCGCCCAACCAGAGGTGCTCCTCCATACGATCTGCTACGTTGCCCATTCTGGTATGTGCGTGGTGTGTGTTAAAAAAAACTTATCTTGGCTGTCTCTAAACTAACCCGTGCTTCCTACATATCCTCCTCATCATCACTATTGCTTCTCATCTCTTCGTAATGCACCTGAATGCGGTTGTGGCGCACAGAGATGACGCCGAGGTCGGTTGGGTCCTCGCCCTCCCACTGGACGGCGCCATCTAGGGTGATACCCCAGGGGCTGAAGAACGTATCGATGAGGTACTGCAGCCACTCCACGTAATTGTAGAACTTCTCACCGCCACTCCAATATAGTGTGTTCTCATTGCAGGTCCAGAGACACCAGAGGCCAGGTTGACCCGTGGGCGGCTTGTTATAGTTCACAACAGCTGGATGATTGTAGCACTCCTCATCATTGTCGAATGTGAAGAAAGCCCCTTCAGGTCCGTAGGGATCACTTGGAGTAAATGGGTTGCCGTGCTTCCCACAAAATGTAGCCTGCAGCTTGGCGACATCCCATTTCATGCGACGACTCGCGCTGAAGGTGTTCAAGAAGGTCTGCTCCTCCTTAGTCAGAGACCTGGAGAACTCGAAGGAACCGCGGAAAGAAGTAGTATAACCCATGCTGAAAAGAAACAGAAAGGAATGAAATACTGATATGGTGTATGATTCTGTTCATTTTTTCATCAGACACCATCAGCGGCTTGAAACATACGCATGCGGTGTATTTCGGTTGTCTGTTGTTCAAGAATGGAGGTGGCCAAGGCTTTGATGTGGGGAGCCGTGGTTTTCTTCAGAATGGCCTTAGATGTATGGACAGCCATGGAATGATGGGGTATCATATCGCGCACCCAGTCTTTATTGCCTATCCACCATTGTCTTCTGGCGGCCCAGTAGCATACCACGATTCCCAACACAGCGATGAACCATCCCCATGAAGGCAGTGGATGCATGAGGCCTTCTACGCAAACCATGGCGAGGCTCATGGCTGTTGCGACATAGAGTTGATTACGGGAGATTTGGTAGTCCGCCCAGGAATCCAACATCATTGCCGGCATACCCCATATGTGGAGAACCATCATGGATACAAACATAATGATATGCGGCCACATTCTTCTTTTCTGTATTGGAAGATTCTTATGAATATGTTGGGAGTCCAGGATTTCCAACATATCCATAATGATTGTTTTTTTAGTTTGATTTAGTGCTTGCGGCTGCTCTTGCGACTGGCTGCCTTGCGGTGGCTCTTGCGGTGGCTTTTACGGCTCTTGCCGTTTGCGGCCTTCCGCTTATTGCGGTAGCTGCTGCGGCTACGTTTGCTTCTACGGGAACCACCAGATGTGGCGGCAATATATGCGCTAGCCGGTGCATTAAAGTTGGGGTTTACCACATTCTCCTGCACCCACTGGGGGTTCAGGTAGGCAGCATCGTAGTCCTCGGGCCGCAGCAGCATGGCGGGGGCATCCACGGGGGAGCTACCGAGACCACCACCGGTCTTGCGGTGGGTTTTGCGGTGGGTTTTGCGGCTCTTGCGGCCACCTCCGTTGTGATTCGGGATGAACTGCTTCAGCTGGGCAAATGCCTGGTCCAGCACAGAAGTGCCGGACTCCTTGTGCAGCTCTGCAGATGGGGCCTGAAAAGCATCGGTAAGCAGAGCAGAGCCACCGCGTTGACTGCTGCGACTGCTACTGCGGCTACCACCAGTCTGAGGTGCAAATTTACTCAGCTCGGCGAACTTCTGGTCCAACACATCTGTGCCGGCCAGCTTATGCAGCTCTGCCGGCATGGGTTCAAATGCCTGGGTAATGTCTGCAGCACCTCCGCGCATCTTACGGTTACGTCTGTGTGCGCGAGTACGCTTACCACCATGATAAGCCGCAGTCATCTTCGCAAAGGTTTCTCCCTGGGACAAGGAAGAATCTGCGGAGAACTGGGCTGCACAGGCCTCTCCAGATTCACAGGCAGCACCAGCAGCACCCCCGCGCTTTGCCTTACGATTACGATGTGTTTTGCGCTTGCCTCCCGACATTCCGAACAATCCTTTCAAGAAGTCCATAGTTTCCTACACAGTGCGTGGAAAACTTCTTATGCGGTGGGAGGAGTGATGGTGCGCTTCTTGATGTTCTTGCTCACGATGTAGATGCTATTCTCGGTAATCACGATAAAGTCATCGTCCACCTTGAAAATCTTCGAGATAGGGGAAGTGTACTCCTCCTCGGACCGGACCAGCATCTTGTCCTTGGTGCTGGAGTCCTCACCCAGGAAGGCGCGGCCCTCACGAGTATCGGAATAGTAATCCAGCATAATGGGCATATCCTTCTCCAGGCCCAGACGAGCAGCGTATACGAGGGTCTTCTCGGAGGGTATCTCCAGATCGGGAGCAGTTACTGCACTTCCTGCGGCGGCCATTTGTGTGTTCTGGTCCGGAGAAGGAAGGTTTTTTTCCTAATCAAACGAATCCAGCCTTGCGAAGCAATCGCAAGACTGGCGTAGGGTCCAGACATTGCATAGTTGCGACTATGTTGCAACTCGCAAGTCTGAACGAATCCTGGACCCTCAGTAAGAACACGACGCAAATGTCCACACGTAAAACTGTTCGCTTTCCCAACACACTTCCTACACGGAATCGACTTACGCTTAATGAACAGCGCTACTTACAATTCATTCAATCCGAATATAATGATATTCCAACACAAGAAGAAGTAGTCAATTCACTGAATCTGAATAATGCGGCAAATGCCCGACTCCGCAATGCACTTCACATTAATGCAAATCGCACACGGAATTTACGGGAATCACGACGCTCCCTGATACAATCTGCCGGCCCCGAAAATATGCAGACCATACGCACCATAAGAGCACGGCGAAGAAATAATCACAACGCCATGTTTCGCAATTTGAACGCACTCGTGCCGCAGATGGGACAAAATCGCGTGAATGCGATGCGGCGACGACTTGAGGCAAGTCTCTATAGAGTCCGACTCAATGCCGAAGAATCCCGCATACTTGGGCAACTTTTACATGAACATGAGGACCCTCTGGTCGCCTTGCGGCGTGTACGTGACCTCGGTATTTCCGACACATCGAAACAGCGCATTATTCATCAAATCATGTATTTATACAGTGAAGCAATGAATGCAAATCAATTACGGCAGATGCAGGAATTGCGGGATGCTACTATACGGGCGAATCTGAATGATCGGCAACTGGAGAACGTGTTGGCTGCATCGGGTGCGTTTGAATAGACCGTTCCCGAAAAGGGCAAAAAAACGCCATGCACGCTATACACAATACCAATGTGCTACATATCGTAGATGTAATCACTAATACAGTATTCAACTGAATTACTGATTTCATGTCGGCCACATTCTCACAATAGGCACGAAATACAATGGAAGAACTCATGTATGCAGTTCTATTGACGTAGGAGGTAGCATCTCTTTACACTTCCACCAGGCCCAAGACTTCCAGAACTCGCAGACGTCCCACGGGTCCTCTGGTTCCGTCCCAATGGTTTTGCATTCCTCGGCAAAGAAGGCCTCCAGTGTTGTATATATAAGTCCACTGCTTCCAACAAGAACCATCTTCCCCTCGCGTTTTTCAATGATGCCTTGGGCACCGTGTGGTCCACGGACCTTCGTACCTGAAAAAAATGCTTCTAGGCACATGGGGTTCGTGTAGGGAGCACTAAACTGTATGATTGCTACCTACTTTAGTACATGCGCAAAAGAACCAGAGTCGAAAGGCGGACCAGCGGCCCGTAATTTGTGTGCTGTTGCCTTGCACAGACCATGTAACAGCGGGTTCGCCATCCTTATCCAAGTGCATCAAATGATTCCGGTTGGCCCATTTCGCTAAGCCGCGTTCTAGGGTAGATTCACGTTCTCCAGGATGACCAACACGGAATTTGCATGCATCCCATATTTGGCGGGCATAGGAGTTTGGAGTAGGTGGAAGGTAACGAGGGGAGGATGTTGGGAATTGTGGAAGTGTGAGGGTTGGGTTTGTGGTTGTGGTTGTGGTTGTGGTTGTATTTGGGTTTGGATTGTGCGAGATAGGCGACGATGGAGGCGCAGGAGGTATATCAAACGGGTCCACATAAATCGCCCCCTTTGTTCCCCACATTTCCTCTAAATCCCGAAAGAATCCATCAATATGTTCATCGAGTTTTTGTTGGGCATGTATCTCCTCAAATACATCCATCCTTAGTAAAGGAAAGACAAAAGGATGTCTGATGTGCCGCTGCAATGTGGATTACTCATAGCAATTTTTATCGTTCTGGTTTTCTTATGGCGATCCAACACCGTCTCTCCTGTTGCTGGTGCTAACGCTAGCGCTATCGTAGGCACAGGTCCCAAGCTTGCGATAGCTGTAATGATGCGGAAACCCACTGATGTAGCTCTCTGGTTCGAGCATCATCGGTCTGTTGGAGTTCGCCGATTTTATGTGCGACTAGAGGATTCCCCTGGTGTTGCGGCATTCCTACGTACCCAATCCGATGTATATTTTGAAGAGGGTGTATCAGATACCGAGAATAATTACACGAACCAGATTACCCGACAGCGGGACTTCGTCAATAAAATGCTCCCCAAAGCACGAGAGGATGGTATTGATTGGGTAATTCATATTGATGTAGATGAATTGCTGGAAGGGGATGTTATGAAGACCCTGGGAGAAATACCGTCGAATATGCTTATTGGAAAGCTGAAGAATGCCGAGGCCGTATATGCAGAAGAAGAGCCCACCTGCTTTTCGGCGAAAAAGTTTATTCGGTGCGATAAGGGAGGACCATGTACGGCCTATGTGAATGGAAAAGGGTGTGGACGTCCGGTAGATGGTGTAACACTCGGCGGAGCCCATGACTTTGTCTATCACGGCAAAGTGGACCCCGTGGTAACCTATCAGATTCCATTTGATGACCTGCACGTCCTACACTACGATAGCTGTAGCCTGGGGACCTGGTTGGAAAAGTTCGCGCATATGTCCAAAAAAGCAAAGATGGATGATATAGTTTTCCCGTATTACAAGAAAAGCATAGAAGTAGCCGTGAAAGCGAAAGAGATTTATAAGGAGAATAAGATGCGGCAAGATATAGATGCGGCATGGGCCTATGTGCGACGTGACTAGGTGCGGAAGCTACGCATAGACAAGGACGGTAAGGAGAATGTTGGAAGCTTGGGGATACGTCCTTTTGTGAACATGGAATAACCAAACCAAACCAGGATTACCAACACAAGCGCCATAAGTGCCCAAACAATCAATGTGCCTAGTGGCGGGGCTGTTGCGGTTGCGTTTGCTGGTGTGGCTGGTGTGGCTGTTGTGGCTGTTGTGGCTGTTGTGGCTTTTGTGGTTCCCGCGGAAGGAAATGCAGGCATCGGCTTCACAACAATAGAGCTGTAATCGTCCACAGGCTTCTCACGTATCCAGATATTTATCGCATATTTGATTTTATCCGATAGGACTTCTTCACCTGAATGCAGTGATTTCTCATTGAGTTTTCCATCAATCATATCCCGAAACCATATACAGCGTCCCTGGCGAGGATACACTTTAATTCCATAACTCTTGAAAATCGTGGAACCGCCCTCATGGAGTTCAAAGTCATTCAGGTACACCAAAAATGTATGTTCCCGCTGATTATGCCGGATAGCATCAAAGTAATCATAATGGAATTTGTACTGTTCGCCCTTGGCGTAACGTACAAGTTGGAGGCCCTCTACATGCGATTCAGGCACACCGGCCATAGCTGCGGCTTTTCGCCGCAATTCAACAATTACGGGGTCATCATTGGGCATAAAGTATGTGGAGGATGTACGGGCGGGATCCACCACATCCTTTCCTGCAGCATCTACAACAGTGGATCGTTTGCACATATCCTTGTATGTATCAATGATATACCGGCATTTTTCGGGCTCCAGGAACCCTTCCATGATTTTACAGGGTTCCTCATAGGTCATTTGATAAGGTCGGAGAATAATTCCAAGCCCTCTGTAAAAGAATGCCCAGAAGATCTACACGGGTAAGAAGCCCCCGAAGGAGCAGAAGCCCACGAAGGAGCATAAATTCAGTGAATGCCGAAGGGAAAACAAAATTATTCAAGGCTGCGGAGAACAATGATTTGAATAAAGTACGCGAATTGCTAGAAGCGGGTGTAGACAAAGATAAAGCATATATAAATAAAGCACAGGTGGTTCAAATAACACCATTGTTTATTGCATCACAGAACGGACATCTGGAAGTTGTGCGTTTATTGCTAGAAGCGGGTGCTAATATACATAGTGTAGGTTTTGTAAGTGGTAAAAAAGATAAAGTTGAAACAACACCATTATTTATTGCATCACAGAACGGATATAAAGAAATTGTACAATTATTGCTAAATGCGGGTGCTAACACAGATAAATCAGTTTATATAAATGATAAAATAGGGGTTAGAATAACACCATTGCTTATTGCATCACAGAACGGACATCTGGAAGTTGTGCGTTTATTGCTAGACGCAGGTGCTGATACAAATCTAGCGGGTGGTTATATATTAAATACACCTTTGACTATCGCATTACTAGAAGGGCATCTGGATATTGTACGTTTATTGTTAGAAAAGGGTGCTGACCTCGATAGAATGGGTCCATTATTTATTGCATCAAAGAAAGGATCTCTGGAAGTTGTGCGTTTATTGCTAGAAGCGGGTGCTAATAAAGATCTTATAGGTGAACATGGAAATACACCTTTGACTATCGCATTACTGGAAGGGCATCTGGATATTGTGCGTTTATTGCTAGAGGCGGATGCAAACATAAACATAGCAAATTATCGTATGGATACGCCATTGTATATTGCAGCACAAAAAGGATATAGAGAAATTGTACAATTATTGCTAGAAGCCGGTGCAAACAAGGAAAAACCAAATACGGATGGAGAGACACCACTCTATACAGCATCGCAGAACGGACATGGGGAAGTTGTGCGTTTATTGCTGGAAGCACATGCTAACAAAGATCATGAAACGAAAAATAACGGTACACCATTGACGACTGCATCACAACGTGGACATCTAGAAGTTGTACGTTTATTGCTAGAGGCGGGTGCTGACGTGAATAAAGTAACTAATATTACAGGAAGTACAGCATTACATTACGCATCACAAGAAGGACATTTGAAAGTTGTCCGCTTATTGTTACGATTCGGAGCTGATAAAACTATTATTAATAAATTTGGTGATAAACCGATTAATGTTGCTAGGAATGAATCTATGCGTCAGTTATTGAGTGATGATCCTATAAATCGCAATGAAGAAAATGCAAACGCCAACGCCAATGATGATGATCCTCAACCTCTATCAGGAGGCAGGCGGAAACAAACGCGAACCCGTAAGCATAAAAAGCAAACCCGTAAGTATAAAAAGCAAACCCGTAAGCATAAAACACGCACCTAAGAATTTCCTATATTTCCAACACAACACAACACAACAATAGAGTGCAACATAGCCTTGTAATAACATATCATGAGATTGTGCCAGACTTGAAATTGAAAAATTGAGTATGCAAATGATGATGCAATTGGAAGGGTGCACAACCTAAGCAATTACCATGCTTCCAACAATGGATTCTACTTCCCTTCTTTTCCTTCTTGTCGGCAAGGACAGTCCCTGGTTACCATGGATTTTCTTCGCGATTCTTATCATTCAAAAACTGCCCCAACTCCTCACATGGACCGAACAACATCTTAGTATGTTGGGTGGAGGTTGGACAGCCTGGACCAAACCCGAATATGTTCTGGAAGGCACTATCTTTTGTAATAAGAAGAACGGAATTAGTTACGGCAATCTATCTGATGAGATCCAGGCATTCCTCTATTTCCTACAAACCTCCAAGATCAGTCAATCACTCCATAAAGGCATAAGTCTACGTGTTGGTTGCGGTATCGCTACAGAAGAGAAGAACTCCATTACGATTCCTCTTTCGGGACATGGGCTTTGGGTAATTCCAAATCAAATTTATGCACGCTTCACAATTACGAAGGAAAAATCGGAATACAGGCGATCCCGTGAATACGAGGATTCTCCTGCAAGTTCCGTAATGCTGGAAGAATGCCAGCTACGCATCACACTCCAGGGCAACCAACAGTTTGCCGAACTCCACACCTTCATTCAGAACTGTATTCGTGATTACAAAATATATACAGATAGTCTGATACAGACGCATCTCTATGTAGTGAAACCGGTTCTGGTACCTGCAACTGACTGTAATAGCACGCAGTACATTAAATTCAAAAGTACCAAGACCTTCGACAACCTCTTCTTTCGTGGAAAAACTGAGTTACTGGCCCGACTTGAACAGTTCAAGGCGCGAGGTGCAGGGAGTGTGGCGGATCGTATGGGTCTTCCGTCCACCCTTGGACTCCTGTTTTACGGGGAACCAGGCACGGGAAAAACGAGTGCCATCAAGGCCATTGCAAATTACATGCAAATGCATTTAATTATTGTTCCTATGAGTAAGATCCGTACACGCCACGATTTGGAGCGGATATTTTATGATATGGACCTATGTTACCTCGCCACAGACAAACGAATTTATGTCTTTGAGGAGATTGACTGTAATGGATGGGAGACCATTGTGGTGGATAGAAAATACCAGAAATCTGAGGCTGTGTTGCAGGATGCAAGGCCCGACTCTGTAGAAGGCTGGGATGCCTTGGAAGATCCAGTCAGCCGACGTGCACGTGAGAGCGCACTACTCAGAAAGGAGAAAGAGAAGGAGGATAAGTTGACGCTAGGCGCTGTGTTGGAAATCCTGGATGGTCTCGTGGAATGTCCTGGACGTATGGTGATTATGACTACTAATCATCGTAAAGTTCTGGATCCTGCTCTAATCCGCCCTGGCCGCATTGATATGGAGATTGAATTTGGCCGACTCTGCCGTGAAGACATTGCAGCAATTTATGACCAGATGTGGGGAACTTCAGTGCCTTCCGACATACTCGCAACAATTCCTAACGGGAAATATACACAGGCCGAGGTGGCCCAACTCTTGTATGCGTCAGCCCAGGATCCCAACAAATTCCTCACCGCGCTTATAGAATAACCACGGCCATGGATGCATCACAATACCTGCGCCGGCTTGCGGAGCGCTGCCCAAAAACTGTTTCTCGCACTGCGTGCGTAGATGCGAGTCTGTATACCCAAATGAAGGGCCTGGCCGCCACAACTACCTACATCTCTCCCGTATCTGTTGAGACTGTCGCAAATGGGGTCGTTCCGCTTCCATGCGAATTAGGGAGGGATGTTGGATTTGGGGCAGGCAATAGTGGTTCCGTGGAGCCCGTGAAACCACCGGCTGGTTGCCCGTCCCAGGGAGTGTGCGAGTTTTTTACCAATCGCTACACTAACCCGACTGTGGTGCTACCGGGTTGCGAATACACACAGTTTTCCACAAGTTATGTGGCCGCCTGCAAAGTTGGCTGTATTCAGGGCACGACTACTGAACAGACGCGTGCCGTAAAAATACGCGTGGACCGTGACCTATACGATTGCTGTTCCACAACTTCCAACACACAACCTCCTAGCTAATGGGTACTGCTATGCTGGACGCTGGACGTGGCTAGATGGTCCGCCTTTGCATTGCCGACTGAATGAATGTCGCGTCCCCCCGTGTGAGCCGCGACATGATGTAGACGAATTTGATTCCCACGCGATTTCCAGATTTCCCACATGGGTCGTAGGATATCCTGGTGTAGAACTTCGCCGCCGGTGGACTTGCGCCAGCCTTTGGCTGCCCAGAGCGGTCCCCACTCAGTAAAGCATTTCATGGCGTATTCGGAATCTGTATGAATTTCAGCGCCTTCGGGGTAGGTGAGGGCTTTTCCAAACGCCCATTGCAATGCGCGCAACTCAGCCCGCTGATTTGTTTGGGATTCCGCGGCATCCAGAGCACGTGAGACCGTTTCTACTTCCTCACCCGAGGGTGCATATACAATTGCACCGTATCCGGCTCTCGCACCACGGCGTCCATTGGCTGTACAGGCGCCGTCGCAATAAATGCGATAGCGACTCCTGGCTATGGGCATTTGTTCTAACGCACTCGCAGGATTCTTGGTTGCGCCACCACCACCAAAATAATCCAGTATATTTGCCTTACGAAACATGGGGACTGCGGGTGCAAAGAGGAAATTATCAGCGCCTCCATGAGTGGCCTTATGAAAACGGGCCTTACTGAGAAGGTCAGCCAAGAGAGGGTCTGTTGCGGCAGCAGGTTCCACGGCAAGCCAGCGCGCCGCCACCTTGGCTAGAGTCTGTTCTGCACTCCCAACATCTCCCTCCGCGTATTCGTTTAAAAGTGCAATCGTTTCATGTGCGGCCATTCTATTGTTGTTGTGGTTTTGATTGCTTTGTTTGGTTTGTTCGCACTCATTTTTCGCAGACCCAATGAGAATAGAATGGGCACATGGTATGGACTGTTTCATGTGCTAGTCGCCGCACCTTTTTTGATTTATGTTGGGATTCAGGGCTCTAAGGTGCCTAGCTGGGTCTATAGTCTCTTGGCTGTAGTTGTTGTTGGAATGGTGGCGTATCACGGATACCGTGCATTTATGAAGTTGGCGGATGGTCGGTCAGCATGGATAAATTGGATTCATTTATTGTTGGTAGTTCCGGCACTTGCATGGATTGTTGTACAACAAGAAAAAACGCCCCGACGCGCATTTGAGATGGTTCTGATGCTGGGTTTTGCGGCACTCGGCTATCACGGGTATTACTTAGTCATGCAAAAAGACTAGGGGTCTTTTTGTTTTTGCTGTTTTGTTGATTTATGTATTGTATTATTTGGTCCAACCAACGAACGAGGATATGTTGGGAATTTAGAGATATTCCTGGTCCCCTGCACAATCGCCGCTGCAGTACTTGCTTCCACAGGAATCGCAGAAGCATGAGCAGCGGTGTGCACCATGGCTTTCACAGGAGAAGCATCCCAGGGTGGACTCCTGGTCCTGGAGGCGTTCAAACTCCTGTACAACGGATTTGCTAGCGCGCCAGATTTTCTCCTCGACTTTGGTGCGCTGGTCAATCCAGTACTGGTAGCGGCGCAGCCATGAGCGCTCCTCTTCCTGCTGCACAATGTACTCTTCAGGATGTGCCTGGAAGTGAGTGTGCTGCGGCATCTTCCAGCACTCAGATGCGCATGCACAGTAGTTGTCTACAATGTAGCGACCACAAATGCAGGAAGAGGGACGGCGCGGGGCTGGACCAAACAGGCCTAGCGGCAGATTCAGGGCCTTGTAGGGGGCATAGTCCTCCAGCTTCATCTCGGAATATCGAGGCGCTGGTGCTGGTGCTGCTGGTGCTGCTGGTGCTGATGCTGCTGCAGCAGGTGCAGGCATCATCCTGGAACTCTTAAGAGGCTTGCGCAAAAGAGGACGCGGCACATAGCGCGTGCTAGGAATTGTTGCAGCAGACATCTTTACGAAACTAAACTAATGAAAGGAAGGAAAGAAGGAAGGAAAGAAGGAAAGTACACTTGTTGGGTTGCCCAACAATCCCTCCACGGGGGTCTAACAGGTTTCAATTTTTTCCGCGAATCACATACAACTAAGGAAGGTATTTATGGGATTGGTGCATTTGATGGAAAAAATTGAAATCCGCGGGGCGCGGTAGATAGGAGTGTGTGTTCCTTTCCTTCTTTCATTAGTTTCCTTTCCTTCTTTCCTTCCTTTCCTTTCGTCAAAATGACTGCTTCTCCTAAGATGGTGCTGCGCACTCTCGAGGACCTCGATTACGCGAATACGCGCACATTGATGGCTGAGCGGTTCAGCCGTGATGACTTGCAGGCATTCATTGATATGTGGCACTGGCGCAACTTCAACGCCTCCCTGTGCGTGGAGTTTATGGGTGCAATTCTGGGCTTTGCATTGGTGGTAGACAACAAGCTCGAGTACCTGGTAGTGTCGGACCACTGTGAGGGTCGCGGCTTTGGCCGGCTGCTTCTCAAGTATGTAGTCAGTCAGCTGAAGGAACAGGAGTACCGTTCCGTTGTCCTGATGACCGCCAATGACCCTACACTCCGCCGGTGGTATGGTCGCCAGGGCTTTGAGCATTCCTCCACTTCCTGCGATGACTGCGGCATCTTTGGTGATACTATGGTGTACCGGTTCCGCGTGAAGCGCGATGCAGCCAAGCGCCACAAGTATGCATCGACTGCCTAAGTGCACTCCACAAACACCACAATCCCAACATAAATCTCATAAATATCATTCTTATATGCAAAAAACTATATGTTTTTGCATATAAGCATATAAGCATAAAGTTGGAGGATACAGAGAGGATGTAGGAAATGGAGGCACGCATACGGCGATTCCAGGAATTAATTGCGCACCCAGAATTCCCAACATATAATCAGGTGCTTCGTGAATTGCGCATGTGGCATTATTACATTCGGCGAATGGGGAAGCGGCAGGCAATTCGCGCTACGCGGGATTGGTATGTAAGAGAATATATGTGAAGGAATGTAGAAATGCCCTTGACCTCATCATTGGCTGCAACAATCGGATATGGTCGTATTCCTGTTAGAACAGGCGGAGATGGAAATATTTTGCCTGGAAATGCAACAACCACTATGAATACAACAGGAGGCACAGTTCTTTCAGGAATCAGTGGTGTGGATGACGGATTCGCCTACATTCCAACAGATAGTACATTCCCCTTTTTCTTTTTTGGGACGAATTACGGAGGAGGTCTTGCGAATGGAATTTATTGGAATACCAACAACGTGCTAGGATTTAGCACTGGGACCAACACAATTACATGGACGGCTACAACCGGCCGTGGAATTCTTTGCGGGAATTATGACCGTCGATGTGATACCAATGCTCTGTATTGGCCCATTCAAAGTATTGGAAACTTTCGCATCCTACGATTTCAGGCGAACTTTCGCAATCTATATTCTGCTGGTGTTGCGAATGAGGGCCGTATGGAAGTACGCATGATACGTAATATTTCCACGGGTCAACAATACATTGAATTCCGTATTTACAAGGGATCCGGTGGAGCCAATAGTGGTGCTATTAGCACCGCCGGTTACGGTTCAACCAACAACAATTGGAACATAACAAACGGTTCCACCTTTCAAAATACATACGGGACTACCTTTTTGTCGGCATTCCCGCGGGACAATACAAGTCACGTATTATCAAGTGATTCCACGGGAAGCACTTGGACATTCTCAAATACAAGTTATGTGAATATTTAACGAGTTATCCATTAATCATGAGACGTCGCTGGAGTTTGGTGTAGGTATCCTCGGCAGCCACATCGTGTACGGCTAGACGTCGGCGACGCTCTTCTTCTGCGGCGGCTTTCTGGCGTTCAATAGCATCCAACATACGTTGCTCCTCCGCTGTAAGTGGGACAGGGGCCGATTCGCGCTCCCGCTTCATTTTATCGAGGTTCCGTGTTTCCTCTTTCACACCGGCAATCTCCTGGCTGAATGTGGAACCCTCGCCATACGCGAATTTGAGGTCAGTATATCCCGTCTTTGCACCAAGAGGGGATATATAGTGTTGCGGCCGACTACCGCCAAGCTCAGTGCCGCCATGATGCGTAATAGCATCCGGCGCCTGATACCGTGTGAGTCCTGCACTTCCAACATCTCCCCGCGCGGTCCCTTGTTCCGCAAAGGTTTTGTTAAAAATATCGGCATTGAATTTGGCGCGTAACTGGGATTC
>JACCDO010528851.1_pt1 | contig 14338 bp, 10 predicted proteins | sample 7446101 | NCBI WGS metagenome assembly JACCDO01 (sample SAMN15323440, study PRJNA562643) | freshwater metagenome | isolation source: river surface water | place: USA:Blue River Watershed | collected 2017-08-16
ATATTCCTTTATCAACTGCTTGCCTCCAAAACCGATTGTTATCTACTTTCACTTGTCTAATCTTTAATGCGTCCAAATAACTATACCTCGTATTACGGTTTAATAAAGCATTATCAAATCTACCCACATCATACCACCCCAAATATTCAAGGATATTACAAAATATCGTATCAGGCAAGTTGGAAAATGCTTTGGTAGTCATCATTTTTGATTTCATACCTGGTATCAATACCTAATTGTAAGTAATTAGGTATTCTGATGGGGAATGGAATTGATCGCTTTTTCGAAAAAATTTTCTTCCTGCAAATTCCAGGAATTTGAAAGGAAACTGGCTTGCTTAACCACATACTCCGTATAAGTAGCATAATGTCAGATGATAGTTGCTCTTTATTTCACTTAAAGATTCGTAATAAAGAACAAAATAAACAATTATTGCTACCTACATATGTATACACATCGTCATCAGATCAAAATTGGTTCGAAGAGAATAAACAATTGATTTTACAGAATATTATTGATACTTTAATGGAGCATTTGGATTATATTGAAAAAAACAAATCAACAAGGTAGACAATCATTAACTTATACAGTTACTCTCTCACTGATACAATTTCTAGTAACTGCATCAATACAGAGGAAATGCGAGCGATTCAACTTCCAAACTTGTCCAAAACAACAGCCATGTGCTCGATATCATATCTCACAAGAAGTAGAGAAGACTATAGATATTTGTTGCTGAGTCCAACACAAGACTCTAGCACTCGTGATGCTTATGTCAATCATGACATCGCATCGTTTGAGCTACTACTTTGGATAACAAAACCTAAGTAAGCAAGCACAGAAAGAAGGTAGAAGCAAAAACTATTTGAATTACATCGCATATTTTGTATTATTGTATTTAATTGTGAAATCTTTTGTTGGCTGCAGCATAATCTTTTAATATTTGAGCTGGCTCAAATTGTTCACCTATGAATGAGTAAGTAAGTAAGTAAGTAAGTAAATAAACAAGTAAGTGAGTGACCTTTGGCGTCTCTATATCGGTACATACGATCAATGAACTTCTGTGTGCCATACGTGTCTAACAAACGGAATGGACCACCAATGAAGGGAGGAAATCCAATACCGAATACCGCACCAATATCACCATCAGCAGGAGCACGGATGATTCCATCTTGTAAGCAAAATGCAGCCTATGAGCGAGTAAGTAAGTAAGTAAGTGAGTGAGTCATTGTGTGAGCTAGCAAGGGTAGACGCACCTCATTAACAAAACGTGATATTAGTCTCATTTGGATGTCTTCAACACTGACTTCAGCACCTTTAGTCCAGCCCGTTTTCTTGCGATATTCATCTAACAAAGCAAGCATTTCAGGGTTGACTTCCTTCTTAGCACCCTTCTTAGCATCTTTTGGATATAAATAAAAGCCTTTACCTATAAGTAGTGAATGAATGAGTGAGTGAGTAAATAAGTGAATGAGTGAGTGAGTGAGTACCAGTTTTACGTCCCAACATACCCTTTTCAACCATAGCTTTCATATAGTCTGGGTTACCGCCATGCATACGCACTCCCAAGTCAGCTTTACTCATGAAAGATCCCACGTGGTTCGATATATCGATACCTACTTCGTCTGATAAGGTGATAGGGCCAACAGGCATGCCATACGACTTCATTGCCTTGTCAAGAGTCTCAATATCGATACCTATAATGCGCGAGTGAGTGAGTGAGTGAGTGTATGTGAGAGACTATGAGTGATACCTTCGTGAACTAACGCAGTAACTTCAGTCATAAATGGTGCTAAGCAACGATTAACAAAGAATCCAGGTACATCCTTGACAAAAATTGGTGTTTTACCTTGTCTTGATCCAACTTCCATTGCGGCAGCAGCTACCTCAGGGGCAGTGCCTGCATGGGAGATGATCTCCAACAACGGCATCATTGGAACAGGAGAGAAGTAATGCATACCAATGACACGTTCTGGTCTCTTTGCACCTTCAGCTATTTTACCTATTGGTATAGCAGATGTATTGGATGCAAAGATAGCATGTGGAGGTAACACCTCTTCCATCTCTTTTAATACGCGATGTTTCACACCAATCTCTTCAAAAACAGCTTCAATAACTAAATCTGCTGATGCAAAATGTTTTTTCCAAGACTCCACACCATCGTGCAACGGTACTAGGCGACTTAAGGTACTTACATACTCATGATTTGTCATTTTTTTCTTACTTAATTTCTTCTTCAAGTCACCGTCAATAGCCGTTTCGCCTCGCATGATCCCCGCTTGGTCCTTGTCCTTCAATAAAGTACGATATTTACCATTATCTATTGATACTTGCGCGATACCGGCTCCCATTAAACCTGCCCCAAGCACTGCAATTTTTTGTACTGGTATTTTTGGTTGACCAAAATTATGTTTTTTTACTTCAGTTGTACCTTTAAAGATGCCAATAAGAGCCTCACTAACAGGTGTGGCAGCTAGTTCAGAGAATTTCTTAGCTTCATCTTTATAGTGTTCCCATGCTGATTTTCCGTAATTATTTTGCAATACTTCAATAATCTTGTATGGACTTGGATAAAAGCCTCCACTGTTTTTATCGACTGTTTCTTTAGCTTTTTTGAACATAAGTTGACGTCCAAATGGCGTGTCTTCTAGTATTGTACTCATGATATCCTTTTTACGTTTGTATAATTTCACGGTACCATTTGCTATTCCTAATGCTTGAGTGATTGCTACTGACTCTAATGACACAGGATCAACAACTAAATCAACTAAACCTAACTTCTTTGCTTTATCAGGGCGAATATTCTTACCGGTAAGCATGGCATCAAGAGCGTTAGAATAACCAATTAATTTTGGTAAGTGATAGGTTCCAGCCATACCAGGCATTAACCCTAATTTTACTTCAGGTAAACCTAAAACAGTCTTCTTGTTAGTAGTGGCAATACGATAGTCACAGTACATTGCCCATTCTAATCCACCACCCAATGCAGCACCGTTTATCGCGGCAACCATAGGGATTTTAGATGATTTAATTTCTTTAAAAAATGCGTGAGCTTTCATTGTTATTTCTTGAAGTTGTGACTTGTCCTTAACACCTTTAATCATATCAATATCTGCACCAGCAATGAAATTATCTGGTTTACCAGAAATAAATACGATTGCTTTGATCTGGAATACACAAGAGTTAGTACGAATGAGGAAGATATATATAATAGAAAGTCTTACCTCTTTGTTTGGGATAATCTGTTCTTTGAACAACTTTTCTGCATCTGCTTGCATACCCATACTTATAGTATTCATCTTATTTGGTCCATTGAGTGTCACAATAGCAACCTGAGCATAAATTAAAATGAGTACATATTTTAGAAAATAAGTGAATAAAAAATGATGTTACATTATTTTTAATTTGTAGATTATCAAAATAAGTGAAATCTCTATTGGCACTATTGCTGCCAGCACCTTGTGATGCACAACGAGATAATAACGAAGCCTGACGGCTTTTACGCAAAAAGCGGGAAGCCAACCTGAATGATTAAATAAGTCAATGAATAACAATTGATAGCACGAGTAACATGAGCGAGTGATGCAAATGACGTTTAACAGGATGAGAGTGAGTGAATGCAAAGGGATGAGTTAAAGGTGGAGTACATTCTATGATTTGATTCCTTCCTCTCTTTCTTGGATCTTCAAACAGTGCGTTTGCCCGGAACTATCTATTCTCTTATAGTTTTAATATTATAATATAAAGCATAATAATAATATTAATAATGAAAACATTAACTATAATGATAATTACTTCAAACAATGAGGAGTAAGAATAGGTTATGGAAGCCATAGTCCAATGACGCACCTATAGTTTGGATTAAGAATCACTTGTAGCTTTTGTTTGACTATTGCGAGTATATAGAAAACCGTAATCTGTACAATTAGTATAAATATCTTATTCTTGAAAATTACCGACTTGCCCTTACCTTCGAAGTTCTCATATTCGAAATATTATAAAAAAAGTTAAGAGAAAATGGAAGTGACAGACCGTTTGCACCCTCAAGATACGATCGCTGCAGAGCTGAATGAGCTTGAGCACGGTGGCTTCTCATTTGACAATGTAATTCGAAATGATTTAATTATGAATAAATTGAATGATTCAAAAATGAATTCTGTTTTACCTAAAGCATGGAAAACAGGTACAACAATTGTAGGTGTTGTATACAAGGATGGAGTAGTTCTAGGCGCTGATACAAGAGCTACTGGTGGTTCTGAAGTGATGGATAAAAATTGTGAAAAAATTCATTATTTAGCACCAAATATATGGTGTTGCGGCGCTGGTACAGCTGCTGATACCGAAAAAACAACAGAATTAATAGCATCAAATTTAGAATTACTACGATTATCAGCTGGTACTTACTTACTTGTTTATTATTATCTTTATAGTCACTATTTCTTACTTATTATTCATTTAGGTACTCAATCAAGAGTAGTTACAGCATTAACATTATTAAAAAGAATGTTATTTAGATATCAAGGACATGTTAGTGCTGCACTTGTACTAGGTGGTGTTGATATCCATGGACCTCATTTATATTGTATACATCCTCATGGCTCTACTCAAAGACAAGCATATACAACAATGGGTTCTGGTTCCTTGGCAGCTATGGCTGTATTTGAAGCAAGATATAAAGAAGACATGGAAGAAGCAGCAGCTATAGAACTTGTAAGGGATGCTATCCGTGCAGGTATATTCAATGATTTAGGATCCGGATCGAATGTTGATGTTACAGTAATTCGTAAAGATCAAACTGTTAGTAGACACCGTACCTATGAAAATGCTGCTGGTTCTGCGGATTCATATAGGGCTAAATACGCTAGACCAAATATACTTAATATTCCTAAGGGTACCACATACATTGTCGAGGAAACATTCAAACCTCGTAAAAATAAGAATATTACTCTAATCTCCGCTCCAACTGCGGTCACATCGGGTGGTGCATCAACTGCCATGGAACTATAAAGTAGATAATGCAAATTAGTAACATGTAAATAAAAGAAAACAAATATTGATTCTTTTGCAATAGATTCGATCTATTACTCATAGTACTGTTTAACTGTTACTATCGACGGTACCGCTCATGGTGCCGCGGTACGCATGCTGGTATGCTCAAGGTATACAACATATTTAGGCGATGATGAAGTTGCTAACAGTCATCGCTTTTCTGCTGTCAATCAGCATAACACTCGGTTACCGTTATAACAGTAAACCTGTATGGCGGAAGCTATTTATGGCGACAAAACCGCTTGATGATAAAGAATTTGAAGATCTGTTAATGGGCGATCCTTCGACTCCACCGCCATCTCCAACAACTACCACTAATACACCAGTGAAGACTGTTACACAAGATAATTTTGAAAAATGTGTTACTATATTGTACTCAACTCACTGTTTCTCACAAACTCAATGCTACTCTCACTAATTGCTTCTTATTCGTTCAATCACTAACTTTCTCACTCATTGATCAGAGCAAAATGCAATGTAAGTAAATTGAGAGAGGTTATCATTAAGTATAAACCTTCTGCATTGCCCTCTGAGGAGGCAGATGTGGAAACTCATGTTACACAAGCTTTAGATACCTATTGGTCTGTTAATAATGGCGATTGGACTGGTTTAATAAAAAATATAGAGGTAACTCACTCGCTCTTTCTATTTGTCTATGATACTTATTCCACGCAATCACTCAAGGATGATTTATTAACTCATACTGATGAACAATCCCAGTACATAAAACAAGCCGTCGATTTAACGAATCTATTGAGCCAAGATAGGATCATTAGCCTCATCATTCAATATGGCGACAAGAGCTATTTGCCAAAATTAGATCGCAATAAACACGAAGGAAAGTTTTTGAAAGGAGATTATATTGCAGGTACATACATACTCCCTCACTCCCTCCCTCTGTCTCACACTAACACTCACTCACATATTCACCTACTTGTAGTGTTCCTAGATATTATGAGAGAACTAAATGGCAATAACTACCGAACTGTCTGCGAGCAACTTGAAAAAGAAACAAAAAAAGGTAATTTAGAAGTCAAAAAAGGATTTAAGTAAGCTCACCAGCGAGTGAGTGGGTGAAAGAGGAATACGCGAGGAAGTTGATAGTATAATCATGTTTGTTATTGTACAATAAATAAACTTGTAATCTAGTTACACAGATAAACCTATTGGTTCCTCTCGATAATTCCTATTGGTTCCTCTCGATAATTCCTCTCCCCTTTCCCCTACCGAAGGGTCCCCTTTCCCCTTTCCCCTTTCTTAACCGAAGGGATCAGAGATTTCTTACTTAACCGAAGGGATCAGAGAAGTAGAAAGTTCCAGCTTTCTCAACGTGAACAGATGTCTTTGGCGAGCATACTGGCGGTCTAAATTGAGTATCACAGTAACTACCTGAGTGAGTGAGTGAACGAATTAGTGACTGAAATCTGAGTGAGTGAGTGAGTAATACCAGTGCATTGATCATCGCTAGTACACACGGAATCTTTACTTTGTGCTACATCAAAAGTACGAGGAAATATATATTCATTACCGTATAATCGCACCGGTTTTGGCTCAGATGTAACGTGACAGTGGTATGTGCCTGATTTAGGAAGCAAATAAGTAAATAAGTAAATAAGTCAGTGAGTGAGTGAGTGACTACCATCTGTCAATAGTTCACAATTATCTACTTCAATATATGTCGTATTTTTAGGTAACGCGACTGGAACAAAGTGAAGGGGCGGTATAAACCTAGCACAAGTAGCAAAATCTGACACATCTTCACCTTCTTTAACCTGAATGAGCGAGTTAGCTGAGCGCATAAGTCAATGAGCTAGCAAGTAAATGAGTTACCTCACATGCAACTTGTTCAATAACTGCATATTTTTCTAACTTATTTGCATGATACCTTTTGTTACAGCTTCGTACCCTTAAATAGTACTTTCCATAATTATTAAATGGAATAATTTTAGTAGAGTCTCTGTCAATTACACCATCTGATAATCAAATGAGCGAGTGAGTGATTGATTATTATATTGAGCACAGGAGGGATATACCTGATGCGCAATTTATAGAACACATAGTGACGTCTGGACAGTTATATTGTATAATATGCTTCACACACAACTGCATATATGGTAGTTTCTCTGATAATGGATCAACTTGTCGACTAGTTTCGCAACCTGCTTTCCTCAAACAATTTCCCCAAAATTCACTTCCACAACGACATAATGTAGGTTCATCACCAGCAGGTCCTAGAAGAGCAAGTGAGCAAGCGAGTGCGTATACAAGGGAGTAAAAAATTACCTGTAAAGATTTTACATTTTAATAACTCGTATTCACAAGCAGCTGCAGCTTCTTCATCACACACATTTCGTTCTAAGCCTAAATAATGACCATTATATGACCGACCCTCGTATATGAAACCCATCAGGAGGGTCAGCAACAGGGCACACACACACTGCATTATCTACTCACACCAACTCCCGAGGACATCAATCCGTTGCTTTTTTCTTCTCTCCGTTGTGTTCCAAAAATTTTTGGTACCGGTGCCGGATCTTTGTCTTATAAAGACGTATTTAGATTGCTTGATCTAATAGCCCCACTAGGAATCTGCTTCTTGCGATTTATGACTAGTGTATAGTAATAATTTATCTTCAATCTAAGCACTATTCACCGCGTGGTTCCTTCTGCATCGAAAACCAAAAGTCTGAAAGTGTCAATCAACAAAACACACGCGAAGAATCAAGGAAAGTAAAAGGAGAAATCATGAGTAAGAATATTATTAATCGCAAGAGGAAGCAACAGCAGGAGTATGCAATGGACAGTTCGTCTTCATCATCATCGGACACAGAGAATGTACTAGTACCAGAGAATGTAGTAGTTCCAGTAAAACAAAAAACAAGTAAAAAAGTAAAACAAAAAAGCGCTACACCTAGTTATCACGGAGAAAAGAATGGGACTCTTCAAGAGTTGTGTGAGAAGTATGGCTGCGCAAACACGCTGAAATGCAAAGGTTGTTCAACTATTTTCGATTTTTCCAAGCGAATGAGATTTCACAAAACAGTGCATGGCACTGATTTGATGTACAAATGTGATCATAACATTGAAGGTTGCAAGACTACCACTTATCTTGTTATAAAAACTACTCCAGCAATAGATGCATAATATTAATCTCACTCGTTGTAAATAACAATTATATACAATTATATTGATGAACAACTAATGATCTTCGTCTGAATTACTATACAAGATACAAGAATACATTTGCTACAATTTCGTTTCTTCATTATTAATATTATTACTTTCTTCAAGTTGTTGTATTCTATTTCTAGATCTAGCTCGCCTAGCACCTGAAGTGAGTAATGACAATAAGTTACTGCATGAGCGAGTAATGTAGCGATTAAGTGACTGAACATACCTCTAGAACTTTTAATCTGTTGATAACCATTGACTCTACCGTCCATTTGGTTTGTTATGTCATCCATCCACCCCGCTTTTGCATCAGGAAAAGCATCAAACGCTGCAACATATGGTTTAATATCTATTATTGGTGTACCATTTAATAAATCAAGGCCATAAACGTATATTTTACCTGCACGTTAGTAAAATGAGTGAGCAAGTTAGTAAGCAAGTGAGTGAATGGATAACCTTCATTATAATCAATTTTGTCAATTTTTAAAGCACTGATAGCAACAGGATTTGGCCTATGTGGTGCTCTTGAACTGAATAAACCAACTTCAATTTCAATGCTATTATTATTGGAGTCCTTTCTTGGCTGAGGTTTGATTTTGGTTTTATACCCAGAGTTTCTGTGCATATAGGTTATGACCCATAGCATGTCAAATTTGTCTAATGATTGTAAACACTCAATAAATTCAGGTTTGATATTTAATATTCCTTAAGTGAACAAATAAGCGAGCATAAAAATACAAGTAGGTGAATGAATACCTTTTTGTAACCCACCATCTTCGCGAGCTATTGTTGCTTGCTTTGGTGTACCAAATTTATGTTGATATGGTGATTCGACAACACCAATTGCTTTAGCGAGTGAGTAAGTATAAAATAGGCAAGAAAGTGACATAAGTCAGATGGCTAAACCTTTTATCGAATAAACTTGATTATCTATATCATTAATGGTGTAGTTATGGCTAGCGATAGGTGGAGAATCAATGTTTGTATCTGCATCGCTGATTGCATCACCAAGTGTGGTTTGCTGAACAAACCATTTATATCTACGAATACTTTGCTTCCCTCGTAAATTAAAAACTAATCCATCAAAGCCAGGTAGCAGTAGAAGCAGTAAACACAGCAACATCATTTTATCTGAAGTTGCGAAGTTTACCTACCTAGGTACTAGGTATGTCACTGTACCGGCGATGAAAATATGTTGGACTTACGTTAACAGTTTCACGCTATTCAACTTCCAGAGCATGCCAATTTCTTAATTTCTATTCAATAATCTAACTTCTCTCTTTACCACTTAAATATCACATTTTATATTTCGATGCGGCACCGGTATTGGTGGATCCACCGATCCAGATTGAAGTTCCTGCCGTTCCAGTTGATATCCACGGATACAAAGAAGGTAGTAAAAAATGCTGAGCCGTCGCGTGCTAAGGCGTCGCTTTGCAACTGCCCCTTCTTCGCTGCCTTATGCAGGGAATCAGACTCTGGGGATCGTTAGAGAAGGTAATGCATCACTACATTACATGACTTTGTAAATATTGAAGATACAAGTGGATTTATCATTCATCTAACTCACTTACTCATTAATTGCCTCACTCACTAACTATCTCATTCATACTCATTAACCTATCTTTATCGGATACTAGCTTATGGAATGTGGGAAAGACGCGCTCCACTGGGACCAGAGCACGTTCGTGAACTCACTAAACAAGGTGTAAAAGTATTAGTTCAACCTTGCAAAAGAAGAATATTTATTGATGAAGAATATAAAAATGCAGGTGCTATAATAAAAGAGGACATATCCGACGCATCACTTATCATTGGAGTGAAAAAGATTCAACCAGAGAATATATTACCCAATAAGAATTATATGTTTTTTTCTCATGTCATAAAAGCTCAACCTGCAAATATGTCTCTATTAGACACAATATTACAAAGAAATGCCAGATTATTCGACTACGAATGCATTACTAAAGATGGGCGTGACGATACCCCTAGATTAGTAGCCTTTGGACAGTATGCTGGTATGGCTGGTATGATCGATGGATTTCAAGGTCTCGGTGTTCGCTTGATTGCAGATGGAAATAATTCACCATTTTTAAATGTGCCATTTTCTTTTATGCACGAAGATTTACAAGCAGGTACTCACTCACTCACTTACTCACTTACTTACTCACTCACTCACTCACTCACTCACTTACTTACTCACTCACTTACTCACTTACTCACTTACAGCCAAGGAGAACCTAAAGAATGTTGCAAGTCAAATAAACAAATGCAATTTCACCGAGCCATTGATCTTTGCGTTCACTGGAGCAGGGAATGTAGGCAAAGGAGCCCGACATATCTTTGAGTTACTACCACACGAGTACGTTACCCTTGATGAGCTACCAAATCTTCGCAATGATATCAAGAATGGAAAGCGTCCAGCTAACAAACTATATGCAGTGAATGTCTTTGCCGAGCAAATGGTAAGTCCTCTTGTTCCTACTAACCAACCGTTTGACAAGCAGCATTACTATGCACATCCTGAGTTATATCGCGGTACATTTCATGAGAAAGTCTTGCCTTATATCTCTGTGTTAGTCAACGGAATGTATTGGGATTACCGCTTCCCTCGTCTAGTTACTAAAGAACATATTAAAGAATTACGTAAGCAAAACAACTTCAACTTGAAGTTAGTCGCTGATATATCATGTGATATTGGTGGCAGTTGTGAATTCTTAACCAAGTCAACAAATATTGAGCAACCTTTCTTTACTTACATCCCAGAAACTGATGAAAGTTTAGATGCGGTAACAAATAAAGGAATACTAATGCTAGGTGTAGATATCTTGCCATCTGAGTTACCAAGAGATGCATCCCAACACTTTGCAAAGGCATTAATGCCGTTAATCCCACCTTTATTATCATCGAAAGGATCTGCACATCAACTTGATCACGATGATTTACCTGCGGAACTGCGCCGTGCATGTATCACTTCACATGGGAAATTATTACCTAAATGGCAGTATATCCAACGGCTACGTGAACAAAATAGCTCTGCTTTACTAGCTAAAACCGGTGATACAACCAAGAATAGTAAGAGTGTTATCACAAATATTGAGATGCGCGGACACCTATTCGACTCCGGACTCATCAACAAAGTCTTGGATCTCATGGACAACAATCCCGATGTCTTTTGCAAGGTAACAAACTTGGATGTGCGCCCTAACACAACCTCTGGCTCTGTTCCTTCCCGGTTACTTCTTTCATTAAGTGGTGATAATGAGAAGGTTTCACAGGTTATTAACAAGATTAAGCTGTTGATCGACGCAACTCCGAAGGCGGAAGGAGTCATGAACACCACCACCAAGAATGAAATCTTATCTGTTACCACGCAGCGACGTGTCTTATTATTTGGTTCAGGAAGAGTTGCGAAGCCAGTTATTAAGCTATTCAATCAGCATAAGGTACTCACTCACTCACCTAACCTCTTACTCACTCACTCACTCACTCACTCACTCACTCACTCACCTAACCTCAAGGACGTGCATATTACCATTGCAACTGACGACCAAACACAAGCGAATGAGCTTATCTCGTGTATTGATGGAGATGGAAGAGGAGCTTTTGTCAGTTACAAATTCCCGCAAGACAATGAGAAACTAAGTAATTTAGTAAGTAACTCCGACATAGTTATCTCTTTATTACCTGCAACTATGCATATGCCAGTGGCAAAAGAGTGTGTAAAGCAGCGCAGACACTTAGTTACCGCGTCATATGTAAGTAAGGAAATGCAAGCATTACATGAGGAAGCTAAAGCAAAAGGTGTGATACTCATGAATGAAGCAGGACTTGATCCCGGGATCGACCACATGCTTATCATGGAAGCTATCGACAGTATTCATGAAAGAGGTGGGAAAGTCACCGAGTTAGTCTCGTTATGTGGTGGGTTACCTGACCCAGTTGCCGCGGATAATCCCTTAAGATATAAGATCTCTTGGTCACCTCGCGGCTTCTTAATGGCTACCAAGAACAGTGCAACATACCTCAAGAACAACCAACTAATCAATATTAACAGTGATGATTTGTTACTCTCTGCAACACCATCACACCGTTTCCCAACAATGCGTTTGGAGGTAATCCCTAACCGTGACTCACTTGCTTACAAGAATCTTTATGGTGTCCCAAGTGTGCATAGTATCTGCCGTGGTACACTACGTTACGAGGGTTGGGCTAACGTGTTCCAAGCAATGAAAGTCTTGAATTTACTAGAGTTAGATGTGTTGCCATCAAGTGTGAGTACGTGGCGGGATTTGCTCATCAATCGGTGCGAACACACCTTCAAGAAGTACAATATTAAGTATGATTTTGCTAATAACGGTGGTGAATCCCTACGGAATATCCTTAAGAAAGCCTTGATTCTCTCGAACTCAGTGCAAGATATCCCAGCGGCCTTGTATGCGTTGGAGTGGCTCGGGGTGTTGGAAGAGAGTAACTCACCTTCATTACAACCAGGTACTGCAAGTATTGATGCACTTGGTAATTTATTAGAAAAGAAATTAAAATTTGAAGATACCGAGAAGGATATGGTTGCAATGTTCCACACCATCGTGGGTCAAATGCCAGACGGTACCATTGAGAATCACACGAGTAAGCTTCTTGCTTTTGGTACACCTGGTGATGACACAGCTATGTCTGCAACAGTTGGTTACACCACCGCAGCTGCTGCTGAATTAGTATTATTTGGTAAATTAGATGCAACACGCAGTGGAGGTGTGATGATCCCCATCACTAAAGGTACTCACTCACTCACCTAACCTCACTCACCTAACCTCACTCACTCACTCACTCACCTAAAGATATCTATGAGCCAAAGTTGAAGCGTTTGAATGACTTTGGTATCACATGGAACAGTAACATCACCAAGACAGCAAAGCCAGCAGTGAATAAGTAGGTTTTTTAGAGACATAGGTAGGTAGTAAATGACAGCGATAACACGCAAAACTGAGCAAGTAAGCAAGGAAGTGAGTGAGGTAGCACCAACGCGTGAATATATGTAAGTAATTTAGATTTTTTTTATTTCTTCTCCTATTCAGTTGGGTGTGGACTTTTCTTGCCGGTACTTTTCTCCTTGGAAAAATAGAAAATTCAAAAAAAAAAAATAGTCTTCTTCACTCGTTCAGGATAATAATAATAAGGAATAATCAAAAGTGAAAGTATCAAATGTTACTCTTAATAATAGCTCTGGCAGCCTGGCCTGCAATGGTGCAGTGTGCTTATGAGTATGGTGGTGTTATAGCTGGCTCTACTGATGGAGCTGACAATAGCATCGCTAAATACGCAATGCTACAGAATCCTTCGCATATCGCCTTTGACGCAACTGGTATATTATATTTCACAGATAAAACAAATCATCGAGTATGTAAAATAACATCAACTGGAAAATTAGTAGTCATCGCAGGGACTGGAATTGAAGGCTTCTCTGGTGATAATGGTCTAGCAGTAAATGCCAAGTTATCGTATCCATCTGGTATCGCCATCAACAGTAAAGGCGACATTATTATAAGTGATTTCGGAAATAATCGTATTAGAAAAATAACAAAAACATCAGGAATCATAGAAACGATAGCAGGTGACATGAGACCAGAGAAGACCACGACGACAAACTACAACACTGCGTTTCCGCCACAACCATTTCCATTTCAGATGGATAATAGTGGACTTAATACTCCTTTTCACACCTTATTCGCTAACCCCACGTCTAAAGAGTCGTTGAATAGCAAGAAAGAGTCAACGAAAAGTGATATAATAGGTGACAATAAACATGCAAAATACGCAAAACTTGATCACCCAGTTGGCATTGCTGTGGATAAACACGACAATATATACATCACCGACAAAGGAAATCACCGGATTCGCAAGATAAATGCCAAAACAAATATAATTACAACAATAGCAGGAGGAGCTGAGATAGATGGCTTTGGTATGAAGCATTTTAGTGGTGATGGCAATCTAGCCAAACTGTATTACCCTGCAGATGTCGCTGTTGATGCAACTGGTAACGTCTATATCGCAGACAGCGGCAACAGTAGAGTTCGCAAGGTGGACAGCAAGAGTGGGATCATCGAAACTATAGCGG
>JACCDO011128614.1_pt1 | contig 14338 bp, 9 predicted proteins | sample 7446101 | NCBI WGS metagenome assembly JACCDO01 (sample SAMN15323440, study PRJNA562643) | freshwater metagenome | isolation source: river surface water | place: USA:Blue River Watershed | collected 2017-08-16
ACTCACTCACTCACTCACTCACTCACTCACTCACTCACTCACTCACTCACTCACTCACTCACTCACTTACTCACTTACTTACTCACTTACTTACTCACTCTAGCTTATCGGTCGCAAGTTTCGGGTACCCAGTGGTTGGATAGAGAATCTGCTTCTGTACGTGTGCATCAACCACATGTTCTTCCATTGCTTTTACTATATTAAAGGGAGTAACTTGGGGCGCCATGGCACCAAGCTGACCTACATATGCAGAGAAGTAGTTGTTTTTGTGCTGGCGCAATTCTTTAGTCTTGTTGTCAATCATTTAAATCTCTCAACTACAGGTCACTCACTCACTTACTCACTCACTCAGTCGCTCACTCTAATACTCACTTACTAACTCACTCACTCTCACTCAGGTGTGGGTGTACTATTCGATATCCTCATTGTTGTTCCAATGACCACAACGGTAGGTAACATGCTAGTGTGGATGTACACGTGTCCTTGCACGGAAACAGTTGAGTTTCAGTCTCGGTACGCGAGGTTTCAAGGGTACTTGCTACTCCTAGGTCGTATTGCGGTTGTACCGATTCTTGTGGTGATATTTGGCGCCTTGATTGTCGCGTGTATATTCAGCGCATCCTCACAGGTACTTACTCGCTCACTTTATCACGTACTTATTACTCACTTTCTTTGCCCCAGATTGTCACTATTCTGGTTGACTATGCGTTTAACGTGCAAGTGTTCGGTATATTTCGCGATGTATTTCTCTTCGCGTTGCGTTATGTGGACTATTTTTTCATTGAAATTAAGGCTTACAAGTACACTTTGCTAAGTGTTGGAGGTTCTTCCATCGATACTTACTCACTTGCTTGCTTACCTACTCACTTACTTACTCACTCACCCACTCACTTACTTGTCTTAGGACTGTATCTGGAGCGGATTGTTTGCTTGCAACTGAAGAATAAAGTTGATTTTACATACAATGAAAAGCGATGGATGTGTGGCTTTCTTACTATCAAGACAATAACACCTACGTACTCGCCCACTCACTCACTCTACTCACCAACTCACTTACTTACTTACTCACTCAACAGCAAACGCAAGAGATCCAAAGGCGAGGCTGCTATTGATAACTACAATATTATTCAAATGAAGTCCCTCTCGTCGGCATCTGCCGCTGTTGAAGTCGTCAATGAAAGCGTCACAGATTGTAATGATGATGATGAGGACTTGACTCCTGATGTTGGTACTGTTGAAAACCCCGTAGCAATCAATGGGGAAGATAACGAGGTAGAGTTTGAGTATGATGTATATGGACGTAAAGAGGATGATGTTGCAGCTGCTAATGATATCATGTAATAGCTCACTCACTCACTCACTCGCTCCTTCGCATACTCGCTTACTCACTACTAGCTTACTCACTCATCACTCCCTTAACTCACACTCACTTACTTGTTCAAAAGATATAACGAGGCTGAGATACGCGAAGTCCGAAAGAGTATTAGTATTCGCGAAGCAAGACGAAGCATAACAAAAGAAGGTGATGCAGGTGACCCTGTCATCGTCGCCAGGCGGGACTCAGTCGACAGTCTTCCGACTCTAACCCGTGGTAAGCGAGTCTCTGTCTCATCAAGCAAAATAGATGTAGATAAAATGGACTTTAGTGATTTATTAAAAGAATTTAAGGCGGATAACGGCTATAATGACAGTGACGCATATGATAACGAGATGTTTGAGCAGTGGAAAATGAAGAAAAGAAGGCAGTTTAAAGAAGGAACAAGAGCGTCATTCATTAAGGCGTACAATATTTATGAGGTCAATAATACTTACTCACACTTGTATACGCACTCACTCACTCACCCAAATAGGATTTATTCTCGAAACTTACCTATAAATCAGGTGCTAGCGATAAGAGGGATCATAGCATGCCACCGCTACCGCCACCGCCACCACCAAGTAATCGACTATCACAATGCATCACTCACTCACTCTCTCAAACTCACTCAATTCTCTCTCTCTCTTGCTCATTCATTCACTCACAGTAGACTCACTTCTAGGCACCACCATAAACCCCTTGCTTCTCGCGGCTAATTCTACAGTGAATCCGCTAGTTGCAGCTGCCAAATTAAAGAGAAAAAGTGGCAATAAATTGTAGTCTTCGTGCTTACACCTTGGATGCTTCTGGTGTTCCTACTCAGTCAGGGTCCATTAACAGTTTTTCCGTCAGTCACACCAAGCTGTGCGACAACTCGCACAGCACCCACTGCCAACTAGACTGCCATCTAGACTACCAACTAGGACCCCAGTACTTGACTTGCTGGATGTACTCTAGCGGAGAACACACGGCGGTTATTCACTCAACAAAATGTGAAGGGAAACCTGCTGGATAAGAGGAGCAACAAGAGAAATATTTAGCCGCTTAGTTAGCCCGCGTCACAAACGGACATGTTTATTATTGTATTATTAACTATATTTGTACATTTCCACAGTCACTTGTGCGCCGTGTGACGACACCGGTACCAAATAAAAAAAAGAGATGAAAACAAACAAAAAATAGCACTGAATACATGCGTTAACCGTCGTTTAATGGCAGAAGTATATGTGTCTATTTGTGTGTAGTTGTTAGTGTTTTGTGAACTATAACAGTCAGCAATGTCTTCATTAGCCGCGGCTGGTAGTGATTCGTACTACTTCCCGCCAGAATACGATGGACGTGTTCATGGCGGCTTAAGTAAGTTCAATACTGGCAGCAGAGGCAACAACCAGGCAATGCTGAAAGGCGTGATACGCTTTGAGCTGCCTCTTGATGGTGTTTGTATGGGATGTCAAGGATATATCAAACGTGGATCTAGGTTTAACGCCAAGAAGGAAAAAGCAGGAATGTACTTTACAACAACAATATGGTCTTTTCAGATGAAATGTGAATTTTGTAGACATGATTTTGTTATTAAAACAGATCCACAAAACGATACATACGCTTATACTTCAGGTATACGACTTAAAATAGTAACAGATTCACCTATTCAATTGGATGAAAGTAGAGAGAATGCTGCATTAGGCAAGGATCCGATCAGTAACTTACAGCGTGATGTAGAGAATCGAAGGAAAGTATTGACCGAAAAAGAACGAATTGAATCATTAATTGCAATGAGCGAGCGTAATTCTAAGCTTGATTATGATGTAAATCGCGCATTACGTGCTGCGAATAGGGCACAGAAACGCAAGCATACAGCCTTGACAGAAGAAGGCGAGAAGTATGGCTTTAGTATTCCCATGCTACCCAGTGCTCCCGCTGACGCCGCAGCAGCTCAACAAGTAGTCTTTCGTCAAAGTGATTATAATCGAAAAGTAAAAAGAAATGAAGCCAAGAAAATGGTGGGAATAATAAGCCAGTCGATATTCGCACCATCCGAGACCGCATCCAGCAGTGGGACCAAGGCGGCAGTTGCCAGGGGAAGGACGCAACAGGCGATGCAGAAACAAGCTGTACATAAAATTGATACAAGTAATATAAAATTAGTTTCGAAGGGGACTAGTCATGAGATGAACAAACCAGTGATTGTGGCCACGAGAAAGGCTAGTAAGGTGCGCGACAAGGAGGATGCCAAGAGCGAGGAGGTGCTGGCTGACCTGCTGGGCGCGTACGGAGATAGCGATTGAATGTATATATGTATATTGTGTTTTACAATGATATAATTCCTATTTCTCTTCCTTTTCTGCATTTTCCGCATCAAAAACATAGCTTTTGAACTCATTCTCCAAGATATCCCGGCAAACTATGTTCGCCTTCAACTTGATCGCCAGCGAGAACGCACCGGCTAGTTTACGGTGCAGTGAGTACGCCTCCGTTGGTGGCGGAGTAAGGCGATATTTCATGAAAACATCACCATATTTACTTATTCTCTCGGTTAGCTTGGCATTAGCAAAGTCGTAAGGTTCATTCGAGCGAAATGGTTCACCCACTACTAGCCCCGTCTCTATATGCGCATCTAACATCTCAACTGTCTCATCACCAGTTAGAAAATTCAATTTTCTTGATATATTACTTATCGTTTCTCGATCATTATTGGCCGCCGCCCACACCAGCTGCATGTAACCGTCGACAAACGGCTTGCTATACTCCCGCGCCGCGCCAAAATCAATCAAATTTATCACTCTTTTCTCATCATCATACAAGAAATTTCCATAATTTGGATCAGATTGAATAAAACGCCAAGAAAAGAGCTCTTTTACTGTCATATAGAGCACAGTGCGCGCTATGGCGTTGCGGATGGGCTGCGACAGGTTCACGGCCTTGTCTATCGACACTCCTGATATCAACTCACTAACCAGTACTCTTTTGGTTGAATTTTCACTATATACAGCAGGTACATAAGTATATTTTGATAATACTGGATCCTTCAATATAAATTCTCTGTATTTACTCTGACTCCGTCCTTCTAGCTCATAATCACACTCTAATGCTAACTCACTCTTTGCTACTTTGATGATTTGGTCGATGAATAAACCAGGCGGCAGTATGTTGGTCATGGTCACCACATGCTTGAGGTTGTTCAAATCACTGTCAATACTGTCGGCTACACCGGGATATTGCAGCTTTATTGCCACTGCGGTGCCGTCAAGCAGTGTTCCTTTGTGTACTTGCCCAATAGACGCAGCGGCAATAGGTTTCATATCAAAATCTTTAAATTTACTCCTCCAATTGCTTCCTAACTGAGACTCTAATTGTGCTTCTAACTGTGCTTGTGGCATATAGTCAGCTGCTTCTTTAACTCGCTGTAATGCTCGCTGTAATGACGGAGGAAGAGTGGTTTCATCTTGTAAACTTAGCATTTGACCTAACTTTAGTGCTGCACCTCTCATTCTACACAATGCATTCGATAATATATCTGCATTGGCATCAGACATACCTGATGAAGAATTAGACGATGTTACTCTTTCTGCTGCCATATTCACCGCTAATCTTGTTGCTAATGTACCGAAATTCCATAATCTAGCCATTTGCGAAGCAGGAACAGTTGATTCTTTCATATTTTTAGTGTTTATATTTGCTTTATCTTTGATTCTATTTTCTTCACTATCTGGAATAGAAGAAAATCCTATAGGATCTACAACTACTACTTTATCATTACTATTATTACTTGCTTCTTTTGGTGGGCTTTGTTGAGACCAATCATCCTTGAGCTCCGCCATTAAATGAATTAATTCTGTCATATGATACTGCATTCGAGCTAACTTTTGAGCAATGATTGGTTGTTGTTTAGACACCAGCACCTCCACCACTTGACCCAAGCCTTGCAGCACGCGAGTAGCAGACTTGCCTGGCATGATTATTGTGCTCTTTTGCCAAGAAGGAAGGATTCGATCTCTCTCTCTGTGTCACGCTTCGGCGATTTCCTTGGAGTTAAACCGGCGGAACTCTGAGAACAAAGTCTTGATTATATATCACAGATAAGTGCTAATTTTACTGCTGATCAATTGCTTAGTATTTATTTATTTATTTATTTATTTATACTACGTAATTGATTAGCAATATTATTAGCAATTGTCTGTGACATACAAGTTAATCAACAAAGAGAGAGAGAGAAAGTAGAAGAATTTGCATATTATTATTAATAAATAAGATAAAAGAAAAAAAAAGCTCAGATAACGTCAAAAGATGACAAGATCTCTTTAAGAAAATGAACATAGAGTCTTGGATTTGGCGACTTCGAAGAAGTTCATGAATTGACTCTGCGTTCATTCTCTTAAAGAGATCTTGTCATCTTTTGACGTCATCTGAGTTTCTCTGTTCTTTTCTCTTATTGACTACTAATAATATAATAATGATAATAATAATTCTTCTTCTCTCGTTTCTCTCTCTTTGTCTTCTTCTTATTTTTTTTTAATTGATTAATTGAATAAAATCATTCACAACTACCTTACTCCCTCTCTCCCATCAATCACTCAATCACTCAGTCGCTTAGGTAGGTACTTACTTCAATACATCATTGCTTCTCGTCTATTTCACTTCTCTTTCTTCACTTCCAAAAAGTGCTGCACGAGCCGGCCCTCCAGCGTGTCCTGCAGATTTGTCCACTCCTCACTTGTGAGAGCCATTTGAGATGCCTTCCGCCGCTGCAGAGGTGGATAGCCAGGGGCGTGAGTACTTGCCTTCTTTAAAATGGCAAAAGATGGGCACCGAAACGCTACGATCTCGCGCAAGTGATTTCTTAGATCGAATGGTTGAAAAAGCGAGAGGAGATATGGATATTGATGATTTTTTACGTGTTTTATGGTTATCAATTACTTTATTCTTCATTGTAGGAGGCTACTGGCTTCTAAGATCGCTAAAAGATCCCATTATGAGTGTTATTGATGGTGTTGAGTATATACCACAAGCAAAAATTGCTTCATTATTTGTTGTTTTTGGATTAGTTATTGTATATAATAAGCTGTTAGACATGTTCCCGTTACACCACCTATTCTACATGATGGGCGCTGCTTATGGTGTATTATTCACAATTATGGGATTATTATTAATGCACCCAACAATAGGACTTAGTAATACACAAGCCGATCCAACAAGATTTTTAGGTTGGTTATCATATGTAACAATAGAATCATTTGGAAGTATGGTAGTACAATGCTACTGGGCACTTGTTAATTCATCTGTTGATAAGAAATTTGGTGAAAAAAATTTTGGTTATATAGTTGCTGGTGCTCAAATTGGTTCAATTCTAGGTCCCACCATTGCCACTCAAGCGGAGTACGTGGGAGTTCCTTCTTTATACCTTGGCGGATCGGTAATTATGTTTTTAATGGTGTGTGCAATGTATTTTTATATTCAACGGTTTGGTGCCCCAGCTGAAGATGACTCTGGGAAAAAATCCGTTAAAAAAGAAGGTGGAATAATGGAAGGATTTTATTTATTTTACGAGCATAACTACGTCAAAGGTATCTTCGCTATTGCCAGCTTGTCCATGGTGCAGGTCACCATCATCGACTACATGATGAAGGTGTTGGCGAAGGAAAGGTACGCAACACTTTTCCCAGATGATCCACAGGCTGCTTTACGTGGTTTCGCATCATTTATGGGTTATTTTGGGCAAACAACCAACTCTATTTCCTTCGTATTCTCTCTATTCGGCACTGGCATGGTGATTAAACGCTTCGGATTAGCTCAGACACTCATTGCATACCCTGTGCTCCTACTTGGGTGCACCATAGCCGTGTGGATGATGCCCAACATCTGGGTCGTGTTCTCGGTCATGATGATCATCAAGGGCATGAGTTACGCGTTGAATAACCCAACAAAAGAGATATTATACCTGCAAACGTCGTCTAGTATCAAGTCCAAGTGTAAGTCGTGGATCGAGACGTTTGGTCAACGCAGTAGCAAGGCGGCAGGTTCCATTGTGACCAACGCATTCGCCACCAGCTTGATTGACCTGGTCAATTACGGGTCCTTCGTGGGTGTAGGAATGTCTGTTTTCTTGATTTGGGTGTCACAATGGATGGGTAAAATGTATGACGAGCTCGAGAAAGATGGCTCTAAAGTTGGTGAAGATGGTATACCGGTTTACGAGAAAACTCCATCGAAGCAGGTAGAGATGACAAATAGTAATAACGACGACGAGGACGACGATGCGAATGACACGTCGTGCGGCGTCGAGGACGAAGGACAAAAGTAGGCGTTGGAACCTTGTATTATAACAATATACAATATTGATACACTTCTAATAGTGACTGGGCAGGCCAGCGGTCTTCTTGCTGAACATCGCCGGTAGCTTCAAGTTGAACCCACTCTCTTCACTCCTTTCATCAGCATTCCTCCTATTCCCACTACTACTACTGATGCTACTACTACTGCTACTACTGCTGCCACTGCTTTGTTTATTGTTTAAATTGAATAACGGAAGAATTCTTCTCGCTATAATCACAGTCACAAAGAAAAACATCATCATAATAATAGCTGGGAAGACCAGGTAGTGCAGCACGAACCCTCTGTCGGTTACCACGATCTTGCGCGCAGCCGACGGACTGCGCTTGTCATACTCCGTCTTTGACTCATTCAACGCCTCTGTGCTGCGCTCTGCCACGTGAGTAATCAATGAGTACGCCAAGTTACTGTAAGCAGCAGCTGCTGCGTAATCGAAGTGCGCCAGGGCTTGCAAGGCATTCTCGACCTGCGCATTGACGGCTTCTCGGGCACTTACCGCGCCGTCGTACTTCAATATCGCCGTGGTTATACTCAACGACTTGACTATTTTCGAGCGATGAATAAAGTCGATATCCAACGGCGAGAAAGCAGGCAAGGAAGAGACAGAATTAATGTCAAATACAGGCGAGTCGCCGAGGAACGACGAGTAATCAACGGCTATATCTGCCAAGGAGGTCATGGCCAAAGAGCTGCCTAATGAGTATATCGACGGTCTGCTACTCCACTTCTCCTTGTTACCATATTCCACGTACTTCATGCCCATCGCATCCGCCACCGTGTAACTGGTAGGTGTGCCGCAGTGGCCAGTGTGACTCTTGCCTAATCCCCCAACAACGCTGCCAACAGCTGTCAGTATAGAAGCAAGAGGATTCTTGCCATTGACATGCAGCAGCTGGTTGTCACAAAGCATCGTTGTCCCTATACTTTCTTGCATATTTTGGATGGCGATGACGCCTCCATTCACACCAACTGCCAGCGATGTTCCGTCAACGTACGTCGGTGTAACCGTGTCCAAGGACACGATGAAGATCGGGATGTACTGGTTGTACTTGTAGTAGTCTTCGTTGTGCTTACTCTTTGCCTCATCGTGGTGCTGCAAGTACGTCCACATGCACGACGAGTCGACATACTCATAGTACGTGTTAGTAAGGTCGTCACTGTTCTTGGAGATGACCTCACTCCGCTGACACAGGGTTAACCCGATCCCCAATCCCTCCTCGTTCACAGAGTTGATGCTAACAGTCGACACAACCATTTGCTGGTTGGACAGCTTCAACTTGCTTATTTCCTTCATTAAATGCCAATAATTCAGTCCATTTTTATCGAAAGGATCGTAGCTGCTCTGCGCTCGGATGATGTAGATAGCGAGCTCGACGCGGTTCGGCACCAGGTTGCTTGGCATGATGTTGTTCAACCACAAATTGTTCTCATTGATGACGAAGCTGTGATACATATTGGGGTTGTCACTCTCATACAGGTGTAAGCCGTCGATGATCTCGTAAAATGTCTGATGGGACCTGGGCTTCTTATCATAAACGGTCTTGGTCTGCGCATCGCCAGAGTACTGCAGTTGCATGGGAGGAGTGATTAGATAGCGCGTCAAGTGTAGGACTTTGCTGGCTAAATGACCGAGGTACATGCTCGCCTCCTGCGAGATGTGGTTGCCGTGAACCAGCGACTCATGGAAAAGGTTGGACTTCTCTATTGCGTACGTCAACAAGTCAATATGCAGCAACGAGAGCTCACGCAGATGGTACTCCTCGTCGCCATCGCTGCCTCCAGGGGGATTGACCAAGGCGCGATGGAACAATGTTGAGTGTTGCAGGATCTTGGAGAAGAATACAGCTTGCAGATGCAGGGATCCACACGCCAACGACAGCTTCTTACCGTCATACAACTTGCCTAATTCCGCAACAACATGAGTAAAGTCACCTTGCAGGACAGCTGCACTTACAGCACAGTTTTTAGTTTGCTTCAAGAAGGACTCAATGTTGTCTTTGTAACGGATGATAGTGTTCTGCAGCGAGACGATATTGGTTGAAAGCAACTTGATATTGTCGTTGTCGCTCGCACCTAACTTACTGGTCAGAGACAACTCACCCAACTTTAACCACTCACTATCTAATAGCTGACGAGGTACAGGTGTGCTGAGAGCGATGCCGTCTAACGCATTGATGGGAGGACTCTTGGCGCTGTTCAAGTCGATCCACACCAGTCTGTTACTGCTACTTACCCACGTATCACTGCTGCAGTGGGTTCTACTGGGTAATGACATGTCATTACTATTTAAAATTGCCTTTGCTAGATGCAACCGATGGGGATTTGCCGTTGACTGCAGGATGCGCTGGGCGCGGCTATAGAGACTACTACTAACAGCTTCACTATTGAACTTATTCGCCCAATTTCTAGTTCCTTTTAACGAGTCTTTGACATAACCACTACTACTAGCTTCGTCAGAGCTGGCATATGCATCGCCTACATCTGCGAGCTGGAGCCCTTGTAGCGGCGGCTTGGAGTCGTCGGCATCCAGGTCTAACCTCGTCTTTCTCTTGTCATTTTGCACTATTTGTGCGGATAAATCCTTTAAATCTGGATGCTTACTACGTATTTCTACTAATTCTTCGTCGGTAAAACCGTAGTAATACCTAAGTCCCCTGGTATTGCTTAGGTTCAATATGTATATCACGGAGGTGGGTTGGATGGCGCTGTCTAGCGCTTCAGGAGGCGCTTGCGCGTGTATTTCATTCTCATTATTTTCATCTTTTTGCACGGAACTTGTTATAATTGCCTCACTTAATGATTGTAAAATCTCCTCCATTTCCCAGATATTGATGGTGTTATTGGAGGACGCCAGACTCTTTATCCGACTATTGATAGCATCAGCGACGTGAAAGCTGCTTTTAACTAAATTGTAATGGTTACGTATCATAATATCACCAGGCATTTTGATCACATTCTCATTATTATTGATAGTACTCAAAATGTGTTCATCACGCTGCAATAAGTGTATCCATTTGTCAGCAATGAAGTCAATTGCTGTCAAAGGAAATCCTAAGAATACTACGTCATGATGCAAATGAAGCAACCTGTTTCCCTCGTCGCTACCTCTCCCGCCATCAAATTCTTTCGTTTCCTTATGTAAGCTATCACTGTTAACATACGTACTCAAAGCGTCTAGAATCTCATCTTCAGCTTCTAATGCACTGTTTAATGAACTCGACAAACCTATTGAAGACGGTAAATCGTCTTTATAACTGGAATATCTGAGCATCAATCGATCGAGCATTGATGCACCATCAGAAAGTTCAGGCGCGATTAAACTTGAGATAATCGGGGCGCAAACAAACAGGAGCAACCATAAAACCATTTCTACTTGCTTAGTCACTCAAGGTACTCTGGTCCTCGGAAATTATAGGTCTTCCTTAGAGCAATTTCGGTCTATTTTGGAACATGAATGGAATGGGGGGTGTGGACTTAATCAAATTTTTTTTGAAAAAATTCGAAAAAAGAAAAGGAAAAAAGAAGGTTTTCCCTCTTTTAAGCGTCGTGAGAAGAGATTCTTGGATATCATTGTGTCATTAGACCTATAATCCGTCTTTATTTGCATTTTATAGATAGAAATTGATGGCAGATAAGTTTAATTTAGTGGCTGAAGAAGGCAATCGACGCGTTGGCGGTATGACCAAGCAGGAGATCGAACAGTGCGTGATGGACATTAAATCGTTCTTCGTTCGCAATGGTTGCACCCCTAATGATGGTGCTAAAGCAAGTGAAGTACAGAAGGTAGAAAAGACATTAGATAATGAGTTACCACAAGCAATGAGGTGCTTACTGCAAGAGATGGATGGTGGCGTGTATATTTTAGACAAAGAAGTCGTTGGAACAGAGAGAATGATTGAGTTAATCAACGATTTAGATGGAAATAAACTATGGAAATCCGGATTGATACCACTTGCTGGTGATGAATCTGGTTTGTATGTGATTAACAAACGTGGTGAGGTAGTTGAATGGGACGCCGACGATGGAGTAGGTGATATGGTAGATAACGGAGATTCATTAGAATCATTTTTAGAGAATTATCGCAATTTATTGCTAGGTGGACAGTGCGAATTCTTGAAAGGCGTCGGGGTCATAGAGAAGGTAGCAGCACGTAGAAAGTAAATTAACAAATTAGTGTACATACAACGCACTTTTCAACTATATAACTATCATCTATTCCGCCTATTCTAACTAATAAGCATTCTGCACTTGCAAGCCGAGTTAATTAGTATTGGCTTGAGTGTCATCGTAGGCCTTCAAGGCTTGAATGAAAGAAACATCACATTGGAACGGGTACTGCTCCATCTCATGACACTTGTCTACATATGGAATGTAGTTGAGTGCTGACTGCAACGGCGACAGAGTTTCAATAATAATCTTGTAAATGTCATCGATGGAACCTGATGCAAATCGCATCACTGTTAAATCGTCACTCAGATTGGACACGCTTACTAACGGCTCTTTATAGAAGAATGTATCAGACTCCTGCCTGTGCTGTGTTATGGCATTAATCTCTTCTCTTCGTTGGTGAAAACTCTGTCTTTCTGTGAATATTTTTAACCTATTCCGTATGGCAGCGGTCTTCGGACCGATAAGCACAAGGATACCGAATATAGTTGCGTTACCTAACTTATCCGCAACGCTAATGTTACTATTTACATTCGCTTCTAAATCTAGATTTTCGCACAGTATTTTCTTTTGATTGCTGTCTTCAATCGATAAGCGGGTTATTAACTTATTAATATTCCATAACTCATTCTTATTTACGTCGTTTTGGTCATTTCTACCACACGAGAACCAATCAATGTGTATAAGTGACGCGTTTTCTTTTAGTTTATATGATTGCTCTTGGTGATAAGTAGAATTCTTGTATAGACTAGTGTGATCAGGGGTGTATATCATGAATCCATTAGTATTGATGGTAGTCGTGACTGTCTGATTAGTGACAATTTCAGGTAGCCCAGTCTTGTATATCTTGGTAGCACCTTGTGTTCTGAGGCATAAACAAGCATTGTCATCTACGAGAATATCAACATTCGTCCCATCTCCTTGCACCATACCACCACCATAACCCAATGCGTAGACAATGATACAATTATGCGCATGATTGAGGTCCTCTTGGGGCATAAAGCGTAATGGATAGTGAGATTTAATACGGGTCAATGTTGGGTGCTCGTTTACTCGTCGCACTTGCAATATTGACTTTTTTACATCATCATGCTGCAATTTTTGTTTCTTTGAATTATTTTCCATTCTTTATAGCAACTTTAAGTCAATCACAACTTGCCAACCAACGGAATGAATGGAGGAGTTGGGCGAATACGTCGAGGGACAACCGCCTTCCTATTTCACGGTTTCCTGCACCTAATTTATTTCCTGGTTTGATGACCAAAAAGTTGAAGTTGTGCAAGTTCAAACCGGTACCGCATCAAAGTTGGTAGTTTTTTAAATTTAACTATCAAATTAGCATTCATTTCGCTTGAACGCGTCATTGCAGCTGCCTCTTACCCTTCCACCCATGTATATGCGGTAACTTTAAGGTCACCTTGTCATCACCGGTCCTACTCTTATTTTCTAGAACGGAAATTTTTTCCATTTTTCGTTGACTGAATAACCCATTGTTTCACACACAATTCCGTGGCGATGTTTGCAAGCATAACTAGATACTTGATATTTAGCATCGTGCTATCAAGTCTCTTGTTATGCAGTCTGTGCATAGAATCGGAATTATTGATAGATTCTTGTACTAATGATAGTAAAATTGCTTCTTTCGGCGATCATGTACTACTTGACTACTCGCTTATGGATGCACAAGGAAATGTTTTTTACGAGACGCCGGTCAATGGTCAACTAGTGCACATATTATTAACTTCAGTTGATGATGTAGAGAATTTATCAGTATCTTCTGCGATTGCTGGCTTGTGTGAAGGATCTAGCAAGAAGTTAACTATAGATACTAGTGATACCAAGATGATTTTGGATCCAATATTGATCCCAGCTAATCGTGAAAACAATGATAAAATAATATATGCCACTGTCAATGTTAAACATATCACAAAAAGTCACGAATATGAAATATTTATTGCATTAAGAGAAAAGAATTTAACAAGATCAGTACAACTAATCCAAAATCACACTGGTATCAACGTCTTTGATGAATGGAACCAGACTCCGTTGATGATATCCACAATTAACAATTATCTGTTTGTTGTTTCTGCATTATTTAATACTGTTAGACCACCAGTCGATGTAAATTTGGCAAAAAATAATGGTTTTGCACCTATTCACTACGCTGTAAGTCTTAAAGGTACAGAAATACTCAAGTTTTTACTGAAAAGAAAAGCAGATCCAAATGTTGCTATACAAGAAAGTGGATCGAAAGGTAACACACCATTGCATCTCGCATGTCTGTTAGAGAAGCCAGATCACGCTGAACTCCTCCTTCAAAATGGTGCAAATCCATTATCCATTAACGAACACGGGGTGCGACCCTTCTCTATGGTACCCAGAGACGCGGTTACATCAGTCAAATTAAAGTTTAAGAAGCTATTTGAAGACGCAATTAATGCCGGTAATGCGAAAGTTCAAATGAATGGTGAGAGTAAAATGCTATAA
>JACCDO011923019.1_pt1 | contig 14336 bp, 16 predicted proteins | sample 7446101 | NCBI WGS metagenome assembly JACCDO01 (sample SAMN15323440, study PRJNA562643) | freshwater metagenome | isolation source: river surface water | place: USA:Blue River Watershed | collected 2017-08-16
GATGATGGTTTTCCAGTTGGTTGGGATGATGGTTTTCCAGTTGGTTGGGATGATGGTTTTCCAGTTGGTTGGGATGATGGGTTACAAGTAGGTATATAAGTAGGAAAATCGCTCGGCGTATAAGTAGGTATATAAGTAGGAAAATCACTCGGCGTATAAGTAGGTATATAAGTAGGAAAATCACTCGGCGTATAAGTAGGTATATAAGTAGGTATATAAGTAGGAAAAACACTAGGTGTATAACTAGGAGAACTAGTTATTGTAGATACACCGTTACATATACAATGTTTAGTATAGCCTGGCGCCGGATTTCCAAATATACTATTCGCACATTCAATCGAAAATGCAATATTAGTTTGAACATAATAAGTAAATAATTGTATCGTAGTTAAATTTGTTTCAGTTCCAGAAGTTCCACTTAAAAATTTTCTACCATAATATACATCTCCGCTACAATAACATATTTGACCACTACCGCCATCTATACATTTAAAACTACTTGATAATATTAAATTAAAAGTAGTAGTCAATAATATAATTGTTGTATAAATATTCATTCTATAATCATACTTCTATCTTAACCATTATAGCTCCAATTTTTTAACTTATTTTCATTATTTAGAATTAGTGTATAAAGAAAATATAATATATTTATAAGTGAAAGAAACATAAACATATTTCTAGTTGTTTTCACATAAATCGAGAACATTGATAGAATGGAGTTATTTACCAATACATTATTTATTAATTTGGAACATCGCAAAGACCGATTAGAACACGTTCAAAAAGAATTCGAAAAAATGGGTATTCGAGGCGAGCGGTTTAATGCAGTCAAAACAAAGGTGGGTGCCATTGGTTGTACGATGAGTCATATAAAATGTTTGGAAATAGCAAAGGAACGTAATTATCCATATGTATTTATATGTGAAGATGATATAATGTTTTTGAGCCCACCACATTTGAAAAATAGCTTACAAAAATTCTATGATAATACCACGATAGATTGGGATGTCTTATTGATTGGTGGAAATAATGTACCGCCGTATGAAAAAATAGGAGATTATTGTATAAGGGTTTCGAATTGTCAGACCACCACGGGTTATGTGGTAAAACAACATTTTTATGATACATTGATTATGAATTTCCGAGATAGTGTAAAAAATTTGATTCGAGAACCTACAAATCAAAGAGAATATGCATTAGATATATATTGGAAACGATTACAAGGTAGTGGTAGATGGTATATGTTGATACCCTTTACAGTGGTACAGGCGGATGGGTATAGTGATATCGAGAATCGTGATGTGGATTATAGAGGATTGATGTTGGATATGGATAAAGAGTGGTTAATGAGAAGATATTATGGGTTACAACAACCATAAATTCTTTGGGAACTAATTACCTAACCTCAAAAAACTCGATAAAACCGTCTTGTTTTTTTCTGCATATTCCATAGATTTTATATTGGAAGCGTGTTGTTTTTGCATCATTTTTTCACGAAATTCTTTATCTCGCATAGCCAGGACATATTCCGCTTCTTGTTTTTCCAGTGGTGTCAATGTTTGTTTTCCACGTTCTCGCATAAAATGGTCGACCGATGAATATTGTTGAACTTTATCAATATCTTTCTCACTCACCGCAAAAATAGTTTGGTCTTTATGAACTTTTCGTAAATCATCGAATTTTAATTTACTAAAAGGGTCACTCGTAACATAATCATCGGATTCTTCTTCATCATATAATCGAGAACCTCCGGCATTAAGGTTTAATTCTTGAACACCTCGATAAGTGACCAATTGAGCAGATTTTTGTTTCATAGAATCGAAAACACGGCCTAAATTTCCGGATGAGACTTGTTCAGAAGTTTGGTAAAGAGGGTCATCTTTCGAGAACCATTCATTCCGACTGGGGTCGGGTTTATGTACCATGTTTTCTTCGAATAATTTATTGAATTTGTTTTGGAATTCATCGACGGGGATTTCACCGATCACGGAGGTCATTTTTTTGACAGTGGCTTTATTATATTGGTTCTCGAAGGGTTTATATTTCGTGGTTTCATCGGTGATTTTTTGATTTTGTTTATTATTGTTCTCATAGAATTGTACCACGATATCAAAGGCTTTTTTATAAAAGAGGAAATAATCGGGTGGTAATCTGGATTTATCGGGGTGTAACATCAAGACTTTTTTCTTGGCTCGTTTTAAATCTTCGATAGACATCGAATAAGTTAAATCGAATAATCCTAAAATTTCATTGAGAGAGTACATATTTATATTAAGATTATGGGCATTGGACATATTTTGATATAAGGATAGATAGTAATTCTAGAAATATTCCGTGATAGAAATAAATGGAAAAATAATATAAACATTCACCGATAATAAAGAATATAATGGGACTTCCAATATTGACCGAGATACGTAGTAAAGAGCATTTTGCAGAATTATTACAAACCAATCCAGGTCGTTTAATCATCAAATTCGGAGCGGAATGGTGTGGGCCTTGTAAAAAAATCGAGGGTTTGGTACATGAATGGTTTCATCGAATGCCGGATACAGTACAATGTGTACTCGTAGATATCGACCAATCATTTGAGGTATATGCCTTTTTAAAATCGAAAAAGATGGTGGCTGGAGTACCAGCGATATTATGTTATAATAAAGGAAATTTGAATTATATACCAGATAATGCGGTATTAGGGGCAGATGTGAATAAAGTAAATCTGTTTTTTCAACAATGCTTAGCATAAACAAACATATGAATTGTACTCTATTCATATGTTTCGTAAAGTAAATGGTTATAGTGATTCGATATAAACATAATCATCGTGGCAAGTGTCTTCGGATTGAACCGAAAAAGGACACACAATTTGTGAAGAAGGAACACCATTGGTTTGACCCCAACACGTATATGCACCCACTAATACAAAATCATTACATTGTAAGGAAACATATTCTTTACCACCGAACTCATCTCGTAACTCGTATGCCGAAATATTTTTACCGATATTATTGGATAGATAAGCGGGAGTGCCGAAAGTTTCGGCTAAATGGATAGCATCTTGAAAATAATCGGTTTGTGAGAGTTGAGAACAAGTGCCGTGTTTTGTCCATTCGTGTTCCCAGAAGCTATCATAATTGGAACTGGATTCACTATATTTGACATCAGGCCAATATTTGGTCATAGTATCCATACCGATGGTGGTAGGGACGTTGGAGTCAAAAGCTTCCGTGGAGCAATAAGAAGGGTAGCCATCCGTGGAGTACTGAGGCCATAGACCGTGGATCGTGAAATGTGTTTTCCAATATTCTTGTGGTTTGGAGCAACCGATATAGCTGGTATCCATACAGAATCCAGGAGTCCAAGAATAAGCAAATACATAGATAGTATCACTAGCGATGATAGGTGAAACAAGAAGGGGTAAAAAATATAATAATTTGGATAAATACATATTATTATATTACGATATAATTATTTTTTAGATTTATTATGTTTGGACTTATTATGCTTTGACTTAGAATGGTGACGTTTTGTCTTTTTATGTTTTCTTTTTCCACCAGTCACATTAGGAGCGATTTCTGTTTTTTCTTCAGATGGTGCTAAAGGATTTAAAGCATTCAAACTACTGGAGCCAGCACTATTATCAGAAGATGTTGAGTTGCTAGAAACAGTATTCGTTAAGCTAGAATTTGTGCTAGACATCGAATCTTTAATTTGTCCGGGTAATTTATCGATTTCGTCAGAATATGTAACATATGCTAAAACAAGTGAAGTTACTCCAACAAAAAAATAGGCCAATACGGGTATATTTTCTCCGTTCATTTTTATTATAAGTTATATTAGAATGATATTTTTTTGTGCGCATCAAATGGTGAAATTCCAATCATCAAATAATCCACCTTTGGTTAAATCGGTAATATATTTGGAAGATTCTTGCCAATCATCGTATCGTGCAAGGTATTCTAGTTTTTTGGATTCAGAAATTTCGGAATTTTCTAAATTACGTAGGATATCCGATAAGATAAAAGTTTTGGTTATATTATATAGTTTTTTTCCATTGAGAGTATCATTGATATAATGTTCATCCATACCAGAGTTATGAATATAAATGGTTCGTAATTGTTTCAAAATAGAAGTATCATCTTGCGTGACATCAATATTTATGGGGGGTCGTATATTTAAATCACGTAATAGGCGATGAATACCATTCGGGCGAATACTATTTGGTAGTATTAGACCAAGTATAAATATATATAGTTTCATAATTATATATATTTATTATTTATATCATAAAGCTTCAATTTTATCGTATATGAATAAGGTAAAGGTGTGAATAATTATTTTGTTTGTTTTTAATATTATATGAATAAGGTAGAATAGTAATTTTTATTGACGTTTTGATCTTTCTTTTGTAAATTTTTCTTCCCATCTAGATTTATCTTCAGGTGAAACGGTAGACCCAGTAATTCGTTCATATTGTTCAGGACTATCAAAGAAAAATATATTGGAATCTGAACTCGAAATACCTTTTTCAGTAGTGCATATCGCCACTTTGAAAAATAAATCTTCGTCACGACATCCTACCTTTGCATTATTGATTCTACTACCCGAGGTAGCATCACGAATTCTGGTACCAGGAGTACTATTGGTAGCATAAATTTCGATACTTTTCTTTTTACCATTAAAATAGCGGTCGATTTTACGATAATCTTTATCCTGCATTTTTAATAATTCAAGTTGTTTCAAGTATTTCTTGGTATTGGAATTTAGTGTGGAAACACTATTCGAAACAGAATAGGTTTCATCGAAATGAGGGACTAATGAAAACTCGTTTTCAATGGTAGGGTCGAAAGATTCATCGTAGTACATTTTTTATAACTTGTAAAAAGAGCTGTTGAAAGCGAATATAATATAGATATTATATGATTATACCATTTATGGAGTTATTTGTTTATATTCTTTTTTAAATATATTTGTTATAAGAGTTAACTTGTAAAACGGATAAATAATATGATTATCAAGAAAGAATATAAAATGTTATCATTATATATTATAAATATAATGGAAAATAATATAGAAAATCCAGTAAAAGAAAGTAAATCAAAAAAAACATCGAAAGAAAAAGTCGTAAAGGAAAAAGTAGCGAAGGAAAAAGTAACAAAAAAAATAAGCAAAACCAAAAAAATTCCAACAGTTCCAACCTCTGTAGAGAATTCAAATGCAAATATAACAACCAGTTTTGAAGAAAATACAACTCAAAATGCGAATAGTAATTTCTCGATAAATGGATTGAATAAAATGGATTTAAAACAACAAATCATAGACTCATTGTTTAAACATTCTCCAGAAACCATAAAATTATTGACTAGTATGCAAGAAAATAAAAATAGCTTTAATGCAATGACCCAAGAAACCACTAATACAAAAAGAATAAACTTATCCACTCAGTATATACATAGAGATAAAAAATATTATTACTTGGATAACAATAATAATTTAAAAAAAGATTTTTATTTGTCTTTACAAAACAATAAAGTCAAGGGATTAACTGATTTTAAAGTATCAATGTTTTTAGTAAAAGTTGTTATGGATTGTAACTTACCGTTTTTAGAATTTTTAGTAGAAATGGAAGAAACCGAAAAAAAATTAGTTTTTCCTAGTTTTACAATATTAAATAGTGATTTTGATATGAAGGAAGAGGACGATATTAATAAATTTGATGATCCGCAATCAATATTTGAAAATATTTGTTGTAAACAGTTTCAAGAATACACAAATAGTGATTCAGACCAAGCGAAAAATGCATACAAAGGTTATGTTGAATTATATGATGATAAAATTGGAAAAAATGTAATATTTCCAGTATTTGAATGCACCAATATTAGATTTGACCTTAAACAAAAACAATTATGGAGTGTATTAGATGAATTATTAAATGAACAACATATTTATCATTATACGATTGAAAAAAATATATTTATGGTATTCATCAATAATGAGTTTTTATCTTATATTAAAAATGAAAAAGGTGAGCAAGTAACATTTCCTTGTTGTTTATATTTGGTCAAAAAAACAGATGATGGTGAAGACTATGAAAATGTATATTTGGCAGAAGGCGTAACAGATACGGTATCGATCATAGATGATAAAATCGAACATACTATTTTTGGTATACAGCATTTTTTTACTACCGACCCGATTGACCCCGAAAAAGAAGGTAGAATGAAGCGATATGCGGCATTTGTCGATAATTCTCTGTATTTTTTAAATATATCATTACCATTACGAAGTATGAATTTAGAAGGTGATGCCGAAGAAGCAGATGAAGATGAAAATGTGAAAACATATAAGGATTATAGTAGTATTTATTTCTTTGAAAATTTTAAACAATTATGGTGTATTAGTGATGTTGGACGATATACTCCATTATAATATTTGTATTTTTTCATATATATCAATTATATATATGAAAGGTAAAGAAAGACGATGTTGTATTGGTATTCGTAGGAATACATTCAATATAATAACAAAAATCGTGGATTATGTAGGCCAAAAAACATTGTCTATTTGTACATATTGGATAGAAGAATTGTTTATGAAATCAAAAAAACGCTAATTTTGCACGGGTATTTTGGTGATTTCTTTTTCGTTGATGGGACATTTTACCTCCGTTTGCTGTAAAGAAAAACAAGTATTGGTTTTATCTCTATATTGTAAAATTTCGATGTTTTCCGGGGTAGGATATACGTATATCTTACGAGTATCGGGCATTGTATAATATACCGCCAATAACCCTAAAACTAAACTAATGATAAAAACCGGCATATTAATATATTTAAAAAAACCCATTATAAATATATTATGAATAGAAAATAATAAGCTATAAAAATTTATTTTTTACCCTTTTTCTTTTTATTTGTTTTCTTTTGACCAGCTATTGCGTTTGCTTTCGATTTTTCTTCATCGGCTAATAATTCATCCATAATCGCTTGTTGATTGATAGGTGTTCTTTCTTGTGCTCCCGAATCAGGTAAGCTAAACACATAATTACCTGGTTGTTGTCCTTGTTGAATCGAATAATTCACATTAGGTTTCATTTGATTTTGTAATTGTTTTCGTTGTTCTAATTTACGTAACATACGTTCTCGGGTGGCTTGTTGTTTGGTCATACGTTCTATCGCATTGGTGTCTACACGAGCACCTTTACCCATTCCTCCCATTCCCATTCCTCCCATTGCTCCCATACTTTTGGTTAAATTTTTAAATAATTCATTGAATTGTTCGTTTCCGCCCATTTCTTTCATTTTATTTACTAAATCACTGGCTTCTTTCATAATCTCATCCTTTGAAATATCACCACTCGCCATTTTTTTATCTAATTTACCACTGACTGTTTTCATCAAATCCATTATTTTTTTAGGGTTTTTCATTAATTTTTTCATCAAATCATTGGTAGATTGAATATCACCGGTATCGCCACCTAATAACTCGGAAAATTCTTCGGAGATTTCTTCCGCCATTTCTTTTGCAAGAGTACCGATTTTACCCTCGAATAATGTCTTTAAATGGTCTTGCATATTCGAAATATCGGGCATTCCACTAGGAATTCCGCTCGACATATTTTCAAATGCTTTTTTGAACTCTTCCGAATTTGGGAATTGGTCGGCGCCTGGCATATTTTCGAATATTTTATCGAAATCGGGTTTTTCTTCACCTGTTTCATCCGATTCCATATGTTTGAAGAAATCAGTAATGCCTTCCATGGCTTCTTTTAATTTTCCTTGTAATTCTTCTTCATTAATACCTTCGAACATATCCATCGTATCACCGAATTTCGTCTTATCTTTTACTCCACCAATGACGGTGAATAAAACCAATTGTAAATATTTCCAAATCGATTTCTTGGTGTTTTCACTTACCCCTTCACAATTGAATAATAATTTAAATTCGACATTCGGTAAGAAAAGTGTATTGGTCGTTGAATCGGGTTTAAAAATATCATTGGTTTGATATAATATATCGAAAAATCGTTCGGGATAAACCGATAAACAATAATTATATAAGTCAATTAATTCTTCCTTTGGTAAATTGGTATTCACATATTTTGCCCATAAATATGTATATTCAGGAAATGTGATAGATAAATCCTTGGTAAAATCTAAAATCACGGTTTGGAAATTTTCAGGAATCGTATTTTCGTTTGTGTTCTCCATTGAAATATACTATTATTCTTTATACTTTTATTATGTTTTTACCTTAAAATATATTATATATATTTATTTTCGTAAAAAAATATATACATCCAATAATATTTATACAGATTGAGACATATTTATCATTGTATTCAAAGTACTTTCATTCGCATAACACGTGGTAGTATTCATTGAAATTTCATATTCATCTATATCTTTACTATCTATTAATTCTTTATTCGCATTATGTTTTCGTATCATATTACCCAAATCGTATTGATGAATATCGTCTTCTTCATCCTCTATATTAATACGTAAGGATGGTGGTTTCATACTATAGGTGGGAGTTCTTTTTAAAATTGGTTTCGGCAAGGGTGAATTCATATTATCATCTTGTGAAAAGGAATGGTCCAAGTGACTTTCCGAAACATCCATATTACTATCGGTTGAATCATTGCGTTTTAAGGCTGATTTGGGAGTACTATTATAACTACGTTGTCTTCCTTGTGATGTTTCCCTGGCTAATCGTAACATTTCATCTGTCTTCTTACCAGATGACCGATATAATATACAAATGTCGTCACATAAGGTTATCATAAATTTATCATCTAATAATTCTTTTTCTTTCATATAATGTCGCATATTTTTGAAAAATACTCGTAAATCGTCTTTTAAAGCATTTCGTTGTTCTTTATTCGTAACAAATTTCGCTTTAAATAAGAATTCTTGAGTAGCCTGACGATACATATATTTGGTTAAATCACAATCATTTATTGTACCACTTTCAACATCCAATAAATTAGGTAATATATCTACACTTTGAAGATGTTGAAATTCACCGATTTGACTATCATCACATATTACATCGAATACATCATCGAGTGGTTTTGCCATAATTTTACCGTATAATTCACAATATAAAGGATTACGATTGGTTGTTTTTATATGATATATTTTTTCCATATCACCCACAATAAATGGCTCGTCTAAACGTGTGACCCATTGATTTGTTTTCCAATCATATATTAGACCATTATCTACCACGATTTCGACTTGTTGTAAAGCCGGATATAAGAAACGATGTATGGTCTCCCCATAAATCAGCGAGGTATTTTCTAAATGGTCGACAAATAAATAATCACTATTATATGTTTCGCTTAATTTTTTTAATAATTTAATATTATGGTCATCGCCAAATCCGATAAATATATTGGTGACACTAGTTTCGACCGATGACGCTAATACATCATAATTCAATTCACCTACTGTTGGCTCACCATCGGTCATAAACAAATGTACGATTTGATGGTCAGGATATTCGTTTTTATAAGTGGTTAAGGTTTCATTTGCATCCTTGATAGCGACACCGATATCGGTACAAGAACATCCATATAATTTATCTATTTCATCGACAAGTTCGTCGAGATTATTTTTTTTGACTAATGTTTTTTGTATAATGGTGTTTACGGATTCATTAAAGCTATTGACTTGTATATAAATAGGTGCATCGATTTTGGCAAGATAATGTATCATATTTTTAAAAGTGGTTTTGACTACATCCATTTTCGAGATATTCGCATATGCAGTTTCGTTCATAGATGCAGTGGTATCAATGGTAAATAAAATAAAGGTGGGAATTTCGGTGAGTTTTGTTTTTCTGGTTTTTAATTTGAGAACTCCAAAGTGTTCATCTACCTTTAAAAATTTGAAGTAGGATTCGGTTATCATACAATTATGTAAATCGATATATGAATGTTCGATAATGTTCATTGTCAAAATATATGTATTGATTATTCGGAAAGTTTTATATTGCTTTATTCAGTGATTATTATAGTTTTAGATATGGATTTAAAATTCAATTTTTTTAACGTAACATAAAAATGATACAATTATACTCTTGGTGAGAAATCTTGTATAAAAATATCTCTAAAAAATTGAATTACTTTATCTTTACATATATAAACAATATCAAACAATTTCATCAGCATCAAACATATTTCAAAACAATGACTGTTTCCAAAGTATTAAATATTTATATTCCTCGTATGTTAGGTACTATCAATAAACAAATCGTGATAGATACGTTTCATTCGTTACATATCGGATGTGTGAATTATATCGATATGCATAAGCGAGTGAATGAAAATAATAATTCATATTATTTCGCATTTATCACATTAGAGTTATACGATACTGATTCTGCGAGATACATAACAAAAATGTTAAATCAAGAAGGTATTACACGTATTACTTATGATACAAAAAATAAACAATATTGGGAAGTGAAACAACATATTCATCGTGAATTACGTTTAAAAGAAAAAGAAAATGATTATGATGTATATGGTAGTGAAATGGTAACAATGCCACGCTCCTTTGAAATGAGTAATCTGACAAAAGAAGAATTTCATCAAGAATTTTATAAAGATCTGGATGAATTATTAAAAGAGGCGAACTTGGTTTGTTTTGGACAACAGCATTATATTGATTACTACTGTAACTAAAAATTAATAAATAAAAAGAAAAATAAAAAAAGAGAAAAGAGAAATCTTTTTTTATCAATCATCTATATTTTTGTCATATTTTTATTATATTTATATTTTATAAGTAGAAATATGAATATAAAAAGATTGATGAATACATTTCACGGACAACTAGTATTATCTATAGTTTTAGGACTAGGTTTAGCCAGTTTATTTAGAAAAGTATGCAATGACCGTAACTGTATCGTATTTAATGGACCTATTATATCTGATATTGAAGGAAAAACGTTTAAACACGGTGAAAAATGTTATAAATATCATATGCAATCTGATAAATGCGATAGCACCAAACGAGTCATTGATATTGGTATTCAAGAGAAAAAGGGATTTTAGACCGTTGCTTTTCAAGCATTTGCGTTACCTATACAATGTTTAGATATCTAATATTGTATAGCTTTAGATGGAAAATATAACCAGAATTTCGGATTTACCCGAGAACATTACCGTACAAATACCTAATTCATATGGCGGTGCTACAAATCAAATGCAACAAGGCTTGCCACAAGGAATGCAACAAGGTTTCCAACAAGGAACACAGCAAGGATTACCTCAAGGAATGCAAGGCTTACAGTCGCCTCCCGGTTTACCTGCTGCTTTACAACCTATTCATACTCAACAGGGTGGTTATGAACAAAGCGCGCCAACCAATTATATTCCAATCAATATTCATCCAAATCCTTATGGCATATCCCCACAAAATCCTATAATGTCTCCACAGTCGGGAGGATCTTTACCTCAACAAAGACAACCGCCACCATTATCCGAGCAACAACAAATGGAATTACAAAATATGGCTCACCATCGATTACCTTCACGTGACATACCCATTGATGCCACCGGATATTTAAATGATGAACAAGTACAAGCCAATTATGTGCCAAAGGTCAAATTAACAAAGGATTATATTAAGGATTACGAAGAGGTCACTGATAAAAAAATTCGAGAACATGAAGAAAAGAAATATAGAGAAAACCGTGTCGATTCTTTATTAAGTGAATTCCAAGTACCCATTTTCATTATGATTTTGTTTTTCCTTTTTCAATTACCGATTGTGAATTCGATGATTTTCAAGAAGTTCTCGTTTTTATCGATTTATAATGTGGATGGAAACTTTAATTTTTATGGTTTATTATTGAAAAGTATTTTATTCGGTAGTTTATATTATAGTATTCATAAAGCAGTCGCATTTATCGTCGAGTTTTAGATGGTTTATTTCCATGCTTTACGACGAGTGAACCTCTGTTTTAAATTACGGTAACGACGTGATTTATATTTTCCACCAGTTGTTGCCTCTTTTGATCTCGAAAAACGACTAAAAAAATTTTTTGTTGCACGTAATGCATTACTGCCAAATTCCTTTACTTTTTCACTAGTAGTTTTAATATTATTCAAATCGTTATATATTTTTACAATGGGTGGGTGTTTTAATGCTAATTCAAAATTTGTATTAATTTCGTTTTCATCTTTTATAACAGTTATTCTATCTTTATCTTGTAATACAGCATCATTTGAATTTTTATATATTGAATATTCATTATTATTATATTTAACCCTATAAAGGGTATTTTTGACGAATGTGTTATCGCCATTGCCTTTATATTTTATGTTTATTATTTTATCTTTAAAATCGATATCCGCATTTGTATAAAAAAACTTAATATAATGAGTTGTATCCAATTTATATTTAAAATTTTCATTGATTTCGTCTTCTGTTATTGGTTTTTCAGGGTCAATAATTATTTTATATGTGGAACTGCCGTCGTTTTCTAATTTGGTTTTTATTATATATTTTTTAAATGGTTTAATATCGATTTCTTGTATTTTAACGGGGTTTATACACATTACTGCCGTGCCAATATAATCTTTAGATTTATTTTGCATAGATTTATTATATTCTTCAATAATATAATCAGTTGTTCTTTTTTGTTCTATTCCAGGGGTAGCTGGTGCTATTGCCATTTTGGATGGTTCTGTTTCAGGGATTGCTGGTGCACTAGTAGTCGGTGATGGTGCTGTTCCCGTGGCACTGGAGATGGGTGCACTTTCAGCGGTGGTCATTATTTTGGATAAATCTTTATTTACATTCAAAAAGATATTATCATTATATCCTTGGTTTATTGCGGCATTATCATCGCCAATATTTGACTCTGTTTGTGGTTTACTTCCAAATAAAGTTAATAACCCTTCAATGGCTTCCTTCGAACTAATTACTCCAGTGCTAGCTGCCTTCAATATATTTTTTCCCAAATCACCAAACACTGCAGCGCCATTGAATGAAGCAACATTTTTGATAGTCCTTTTAAAAAAATTCGCAGTTTTTGCTACGCCCGATTTTATTCCTTTTCCATCAGATTTACCTACTAAGGTTATTGCTCTACCTTTTTTATTTTCGTTTGCACCGGTTGTATTATAATAATTTATATATTTTTTGACATAATTCGCTTCTCCAGCAACCAAGTAAGATAAGATTAATATAACAATATCTAATCGATTATAGAAACAAGCGTATTGTAAAGTGGTTAAGCCATCTACATTTACTGAATGTAATAAATAAAAATATTTTTTTAATCTTTCCATTGTATTATTGCTTGCCACATTTTTTGCTACGTTTAATGATTTAAAAAAACCTCTTTCGGTTAATGTATCTTTAAATTCATCAAATAAACCCAATTCAATATTGGAAAAAAATCCATATGTGTCTGATCTATCGTAAAATAATGTTAATTGTGTATTACATCCAGACAATAACTCATTACTTAATTCTTTGTTTTGTGTAATAAATTTTTCTTTTACCATACTGTGAAAATCATTTAATTCTATATTATTATCATTTAATTGATCAAGTATAACACCTCTCATTCTATGTTTTATTTCATTGTAAACTTCATGGATATTTGCTTGATTATTGACATTTGGTGTTTGATTATCTGTATTATTTGGTGTAATAGGTTGTTCTGTTTTATTATCTGTATTATTTGGTGTAATAGGTTGTTCTGTTTTATTATCAGGTTTATTACAAGTTACGCTACCGCCAGTAACAACGCAACTATAATCATTATATACGGTTTTATCCTCACCTATTATATCAAAGGTGTTGTTCTCATTTACTTTCGTTATTTTACCTGGTTTTGTAGAACCATTAATAGTGAATGTTACGCCTGTATCTTTATCTATTTTTATTAGTTTTTCACTCATTATATATTATTTATTCACGTATATATAATATATATAAATTTCTTATACGAGATAATCGCCTAATTTCTTTCTAAAGGAATTATTTTTTTTGGGTGTTCGTTTTTTGGTTTTATTAGTAGTATCTTTACTCTTAATTGTTTTGATGGCTTTCATTAATTTTTTCTGACCCGGATTAAATTTTAAAAACCATTGTTGAAATTCTTTACTATCTCTATTTTTCGCCAGTTCTCGATATTTACTCGCTTTTTCTGCACGAATTTCTTCCATCGTAGGTTGTTTTCCATAACAATCTATACTAAAACGCTTCAATAATCCCTTTTGTTGTAATCGATTTTTTTGCTCTACCTCAAATAAAAATTTCGCCATACATAATAAACGATTCTTATCATAATAAGGTTCATCTATA
>JACCDO010152842.1_pt1 | contig 14333 bp, 10 predicted proteins | sample 7446101 | NCBI WGS metagenome assembly JACCDO01 (sample SAMN15323440, study PRJNA562643) | freshwater metagenome | isolation source: river surface water | place: USA:Blue River Watershed | collected 2017-08-16
CCACCGCTCTCCGCTAATACCTTCGTTATCGCCGCCGTTAACGATGTCTTCCCATGGTCCACGTGACCTATCGTCCCTATATTACAGTGCGGCTTGTTCCTCGAAAACTTCTCTTTTGACATGGTAATCCTTCAAGTAATTTAGTTAAAATTTTGACTTAGTTTATCGCGATTCAAAAGATTCGTAAATGGGGGAAATTCTAGAAATTCTAAGAACAGAATTTTGGAGCGGGTGATGGGAATCGAACCCACATAGCCAGCTTGGAAGGCTGGAGCTTTACCACTAAGCTACACCCGCAGTCCTTGTAATCTAAGAGAAATATTTATAAAGGTCAACTGTCGTTTTTGAGGAAGAGGGACTAAATCTAGTCCCCCCCTTTAATAATTTAGGCTTGCTTTCGGTCGTCTTCTTTAACTTCGTACTCTGCATCCACAATATTTTCACCCTCTGGTGCTGATGCTGTATCAGCAGCTCCTTCAGGAGATCCTTCTTTTGCCTGAGCAGCTTTATACATAGCTTCACCTAGTTTCATTGATGACTGGGTTAACGCCTGCATTTTTGCTTGTATATCTTCCTTGTTGTCAGTTTGTAAAGCCTCTTTCAAAGCAGCAAGATCATTTTCAATCGAAGCTTTTTCTTCCGCACTAACGGCACTTCCATGCTCAGATAAAGATTTTTCTGTAGCATGAACAAGAGCATCGGCGTGATTTTTTATTTCAATTGCTTCTTTGCGTTTTTTATCTTCTTCAGCATTAGCTTCAGCTTCTTTAACCATACGCTGAATATCATCCTCAGAAAGACCTCCTGAAGCCTGAATGCGAATCTGTTGCTCTTTGCCGGTAGCCTTATCTTTCGCTGATACTTGAACGATTCCATTCGCATCGATGTCAAATGTTACTTCAATTTGAGGTATTCCACGAGGAGCTGGTGGAATATCTTCCAAGTTAAATTGTCCAAGCGTTTTGTTATCTGCCGCCATTTCACGCTCTCCTTGGAATACGCGAATTGTCACCGCCGTTTGATTATCATCAGCCGTAGAGAATACCTGACTTTTACGCGTTGGAATTGTTGTATTACGGTCAATTAGTCTTGTGAAAATTCCTCCCAACGTTTCAATTCCAAGTGAAAGCGGCGTTACATCAAGTAGTAGAACGTCTTTAACTTCACCCTTTAATACACCACCTTGAATTGCAGCACCAAGAGCCACAACTTCATCAGGATTTACGCCACGATGGGGCTCACGACCAAATAATTGTTTTACTGTTTCAATAATTTTTGGCATACGCGTCATACCACCAACCAAAATTACTTCCTCTATTTGGCTCGCTTGCAAGCCCGCATCACGAAGAGCTGCTTTGCATGGCTCGATAGTACGTTGCACTAAATCGTCGACCAGCGATTCTAATTTTGCTCGAGTCAATTTCAAATTTAGGTGCTTTGGTCCACTTGCATCTGCCGTAATGAATGGCAGATTGATATCTGTTTGCATTGAGTTAGAAAGTTCAATTTTTGCTTTTTCTGCTGCTTCTTTTAAGCGTTGTAGTGCAAGCTTATCTTTTCTAAGGTCAATAGATTGTTCTTTTTTAAATTCATCCGCAATCCAATCGATGATACGCGCATCGAAGTCTTCACCACCAAGGAATGTATCGCCATTGGTTGATTTAACCTCAAACACTCCATCACCAATTTCAAGAATGGAAACGTCAAACGTACCACCACCTAAGTCGTAAACAGCGATTTTACCACTGGCTTTTTTCTCAAGGCCATATGCCAAAGCAGCTGCTGTTGGTTCGTTTAGAATACGCAACACTTCTAACCCGGCGATACGCCCTGCATCTTTTGTTGCTTGACGCTGCGCATCGTTAAAATACGCAGGCACTGTTACAATTGCTTGCGTAACTTTTTCACCTAAATAATTTTCAGCGGTTTCTTTCATTTTTTGTAAAATAAAGGCGCTGACTTGACTTGGGCTGTATTTTTCACCATGAGCTTCAACCCAAGCATCTTTATTGTCGCCTGAAATAATTTTATAGGGAACTAAACCTATATCTTTTTGCGTCATTGGATCGTCAAATGTGCGTCCAATAAGGCGCTTAATAGCAAATAACGTGTTCTCTGGATTTGTAACACCTTGGCGCTTTGCTGGTTGACCGACAAGTCTTTCACCGCCTTCCGTAAATGCAACCATTGAAGGCGTTGTACGGGCACCTTCTGTGTTCTCAATAACTTTAGCAGTGTTTCCTTCCATTACAGCGACACATGAGTTTGTTGTACCAAGGTCAATACCTATTACTCGTGACATAAAAAATCTCCTTAATTTTTATTTTTTAGCAGCCATCATCTGACAGTGCTAACAATATACAAGATTTTTAGCAAGAAATCAAAATTTTTTAGACAGAATCACTTCGGTATGCTTAATTGAAGGAACTTTAACGTATGTTTAATGTTCCTTCTTGCATCAATATAAACTGCTCAAGCGAATGCCTCTAATGCAAAACCTTATTTGTGCCTTTTTGTTTACCTTAGGAATTCTTTTTCCTGATCTTTATTTGGGTTATGGAATTAAAATGCTTAGTTGCACTGTTCCACTTAATTCTCTTCTAAGTGTATGTGGATTATCAATTGCACTTAGTTTTGTTAAAAACCACAAGTTCCTAGTAGCTGTCATGGTCTTTATTATGATTGGTCAATGTATTCAGCTTAATCACTGGGCATACTTTGGTGCCCCGATCAATAGCCAAGATATTTCCAAAGCATTTACTGAACTTGAAGAAATTTTTCAAACTGGTTTAGCCCACACAAATATTCTGTGGCCAGTTTGGTTGTCACAAATTACATCTTTGTTTTTAATAGGTCTTGGTATTCTTCACACAAAAAAATGTCAACATTTTCGTTTTACAGAAACCCTTGTAATGTTAGCAATAATGGCTAACCCTATATTGTTTTATATAAAAGGGGCACCTGCTTTTCACACAAAACCCATATCTAGCACCATCCACAATACCTTAAGAGCTTTTTCCAGCTGGTTAGTCAATTCACAAACACCACTTCACGATTTTAATTATAAGCCTTATCAAATTACTTATCGCTCACCAAAAATTAAAAATGTTATCTTAATTATGGGCGAAAGCATTAGTAGTCGCTACATGCAGTTGTATGGTTATAAGGAAGCGAATACTCCCTTTTTGAATACGTTAAAAAAAGATCAGAATTTTGCTTACACCAAAGGGATTTCAAGTAGTGTAGATACATTAACTGGTTTGCAATTATTTTTTAACACTATTCACAATCCCGCCCCCCTTCAATTCATTCAGGACAAGTCGGCAAATTTATTTAAATTAGCTCGCCATCAAGGTTACAAGACGTTTCTTATTTCTGCTCAGGGAGAAGGACTTTTTCATGAAGTGGGTACGCAATTCATTGATTTTTATAGCTTCAAAAACGACAAATTAAAAGAATTAAAGGCAAACGGAGAAGATGTATTGCTTGAGATGTTAACCCAACTAAAATTTGACACGAAAAACTTTATCGTCATCCATTTACGACATATTCACGAGCCTTATGCTCAATGGGAAAAATATTTTCCAAAAAAAGAAAGCCAAAAGCCTGAGAATTCAAGAGCACAACAAACCCGCAATGAATACTTCCATGCCCTCTCTTATCATGATCATTGGGTAGAGCAATGTATTGACTGCATAAGAAAAATTCTACCGGATGACACTATAATTATCTTTACAAGTGATCATGGACAATTAATTGGTGAAGATGGGTTGTTTGGCCATAATTTAATGAGATCTGAAGTAGTTGACGTTCCTGTTTGGGCCTATAGCATTAATAGCGCGGATACATCTTTGAATGCCTACTTAAAAGAACAGCCTATCTGTAGTCATTATGATTTAGGAAAACAGATTGCTAAGCTTTTTGGCGCAGAAATTATTAATCCTAATGAAGATCCTATTTTACAATTTGTCCATGGCACTGAGTTACATACGAACTACGTGTTTATGCCGTGGAAAAAAATTGATGGAAAAGCGCAATTTCTGAAGACTGAACAAATTGGCGCTAACAAGGAAGGCACTAAATAAATCCATCCAGTATCTTTCAGGCTCATTAAGTTTGCCATGAAAATCAAATTACGGCATTATCGCTCTATGAATGAATTATTTTTAGGAAATGAAGGCAGTGGATTTTAAAAACCTTGCAAACACTTTAACTCTTGCTCGGATAGGATTGATCCCCTTTATCCTGATTTCTTTTTTTATTAACCTCCCAACACCACGATTAGTTGCAGCATGCCTTTTTACAGCTGCCTGCATAACAGATTATCTTGACGGCTTTATCGCGCGCGCCTTTAATCAAGAAACTCGCTTTGGCGAAATACTTGATCCCATTGCAGATAAACTCTTAATTGCTTCAACTTTACTTATGTTAGTTGGATTTGATCATATCTCAAAGTTCAGCATTTTCGCTGCTGTTATTATTTTATGCCGTGAAATTCTTGTGTCCGGCCTAAGGGAATATTTAGCTGAAACGAACATCTTGCTTCCCGTCAATTGGATCACAAAAATGAAAACAGCTATTCAAATGTGTGCTCTAGCTATACTTTTGTATGTGGATCCACAAGGTACTGCATCATTAAAAATTCTTGGTGAACTACTACTTTGGATTGCTGCTGGCATTACGCTGTATTCTGGCTGGACATATGTGAAAACAAGCATAGAAGCAACTTCTGACAATTCTTTTAACTAATGTTACTCCTTCTAAAAATCGTCTTCTCAGGTCTTGCTTTATGGTGGTGCTTGCATCAAGTGGATTTTAATCACTTGAGTCAGGTATTTAAGGAATTTCCTATAATGACATATATATATGCCTTAGTTGTTATGAGCTTATGCGTAAGCTTAAATGGACTTCGATTATACTACATTGCACAAAAAACAAACTTGAAGACGTCGTTGAAATTTTTGCACAACCTTACTTGGGTGGGCACTTTTTTTAACCAGTTATTACCGAGTGGTATTGGTGGCGACGCTTATAGAATCTACGCTCTTTCTAAAAGAAATAGTTTGTTGTCAAGTACAGCTACTATTATGTGGGATCGCGTTCTTGGAATGTCGAGTATGGGCATTATCTGCATTCCCATGCTGTTTTTTATTCATATTCCTTCCTCATTAAGAATAAGCACCTTTGCAATTTATGGCTTTTTACTTCTTGGCATGATTTTTTTAGCACTTTTTATTAAATTCCCAATTTTACAGCGCTACAAAATTATAAGAAAACTCTGGGAAGCTTTATCCTATGGGAAAAATTTTATAACAAGACCTTTTGGAACTTTAGAAATAACTAGTGTTTTATCAGCTTTTGTCAATTTCTTTGCATTTTACTTACTAGTGCACGCTTTAAAAATCCCATTGAATTTTCTAGAAAGCTCAGTGTTATACACTATCTCATTACTAGTTGTTCTCATTCCGCTTTCTATTTCAGGATGGGGGCTTCGCGAAAGTTTTTTGACTGCGTATTTAATAGAGTGCGGACTGCCTCCTGAAAAAGGGCTTACTCTTGGTATTTTACAAGGACTTTTGATGTTAGCTGCTGGATGTATTGGGGCTGTTTTTTATTTATTTTCTAAAAATCAAAAAAATTCTCTTGGCACTGACGCGCAAAATAGATAGTATGGAAACACTTAAGCGGGCGTAGCTCAGGGGTAGAGCACAACCTTGCCAAGGTTGGGGTCGAGGGTTCGAATCCCTTCGCCCGCTCCAAGACTTACATTATTCCTCTATCCGCCTTCAGCTGGTTTATTTGCACTTACTGCTATGGTAGTTGCTGTTGGAGATGGATCGGCAAGAAGTTTACGTAACTCAGCATTCTTAAGAGCTTGTTCCGCCTGAGCAGCAAGGATGCTATTGACCTTTTGAACAATTGCTTTGATTTCTTCAGAGAACACTCCTACACCTTTTTCAAACCCTTTAACCGCCTCATGCAAGGCATGCCTTTTATCATTTAGCTCTTTCATCTCTTTTGCTAAATCTATATAGGATTGTATTATTAGCAACGTACTTTCTTGAGCACCACTATCTTGGGCTTCTTTAAACTTTCCTTGTAATAAAGCAATTTGAGCTTCGTCTTCTTGCTTAAGAGCAAGGCCACTTATTGGCTCTTTACCTTTGTTAGCAGCTGCCGCTGGTTCACGCTTAACGGCATCCCTAGACACTGACTCTGCCGCTTCCATATTTTTTAGTGATAAAGATATTAATAGAGCTAATAAAACTGTCGTTAATTTACTCATTATTAACCCGTAATATTTCCAATTTATTTAATATTAAATTGAAAATATTAACAAATTATTATCAATAGGGAGAATTTCGTAAAGAGTTATGAAATATGGTGCCTGCGACCAGACTCGAACTGGTACGCCTTTTGGGCGGCAGATTTTAAGTCTGCTGTGTCTACCGATTCCACCACGCAGGCCCCAGAGTTTATTTCTAGCAAATAATGATTGCCGACGTAAAGCTAAAAGAATAATTCTTTAAAAATTATCGAGCGGAGAAGTCGATAAAACATACCTGCCCGGAGCTGGCTCTATATTCTTTGTGCGTTTCCAGATATTAACTTTTGCTTTTTCTCCTGCATAAGATTTAACCCAGTTGTACCACTCAGGCCACCAAGAACCAGGAATTTCTTTTGCATTTGCCTGCCACTCCCCGGAGTCTGTGATTCTATCGCCAGATTTCCAATAACAGTATTTTTTTTGATGATCAGGATTTACAATGCCCGCCACATGACCAGCCGCCCCCAAAACAAACGTTGTATTCTTTGGGCAAAGCTCTTTTATGGCAAAGGCTGACTGCCAAGGAACTATATGGTCTGATTTTGTGGCAAAAGCAAATATTGGTACGGTTATCTTTTTTAAATCAATATCGACATTATTTATGTTAAATCCATTTTTATGCATTAGCGCATTTTTTAAAAAAATTTGCCTTAGATATTCCATATGCAGTGCAGCAGGAATATTGGTGGTGTCGCAATTCCAGTACAGAAAATCTAGAGAAAAGGCCTCTTTATTTAAAAGATACATGCTTACATAATTTGACCAAATCAAATCATTAGCACGCAAAATACTGAAAACACGCACCATTTCATTGCCAGGAAAGTATCCGATTTTATTAATCCGCTTTTCTAAAAATTTCAACTGATCCTTGCAGATAAAGATTTTCAAATCACCCATCTTATCGAAATCGATAGGCGCAGCTAAAAGACTTAAGCTTTTTATAGGATTTTTGCTAGCTTTCTCTGCCAAATACCCTGCAAGCAATACAGCAGCAACACCACCTGTACAATACGCCAAAAGATTCAATTGATCTTGTTTAGAGACAGATAAAACTTTTTCGATTGCTTCCAGAACACCTTCAATAACATAATCCGATAGCCCATAATTTGCATATGACTCATCCGGATTAATCCACGATAGAACAAAGACGCTAAATCCCTTTTCAAGAGCCCAATTCACAAATGAATTCTCTTTTTGCAAATCAAAAATATAATATTTGTTGATCCACGGCGGAATCATTAAAAGAGGACGTTCATAAACCATTTCTGTTTTAGGCTTATAATAAATAAGCTGAAACAATGCTGTTTCATGAATAATTTTTCCTGGTGTAATCCCCAGATTATCCCCTACTTTGAAAGCTTGAAGATTAGTGAACATAGGCAAATTTAAGAAGTTCGAACTTGCTTTATCTTCTAGAAATTTCTTATAGCCCCCCATCAAGTTTTGACCCCGCGTACGAATAGTCTCTTTTAATACCTCAGGATTTGTAAATGGAGAATTAGTGGGCGCTAAAGCATCCATTAGGCTTCTTATATAAAACTCAATTTTTTCTTTAGTTTTTGGGTCAATTCCTTCTAAAGAATCAACAAGCTCTTGCATATAGTTACAATGCAAAAGATACGATTGCTTCAAATAATCAAAAAGGGGGAAATCTGTCCACTCAGCTGATTTAAAACGTCTATCGTTCCCTTTAGGCATAATGATTGGATCAACTTCCTGACCCTGAAAACGTTCAAGAGTGCGTTGATACAGTTCGTCTAAGTTATTTAGATACTTTTTTTGTTTAGTATCCCACTCCTCCGGCTTAACAACAAAGGTGTTGATAGTTCCTTTGTGCGCCTCGGCAAAAGTTTTAGCCATTATATCTTGGTTAAAGATATCAAAAGAGCTGGGTTGATCCTGTAGGTAAGTGGATATAAGGTTTGAATATATATCGTTTAGATTTTCCATGCACTTTTTGATAGACGGGTGCACATCCTCAAAAAAATTGGGGATTTTTTTACGCGATCTTCTTTTGTGTTTGGCCTTTCTAGCTTCGTGATATATTTGCTGATCACTATGAAGCATGCATTTCCCCTTGCTTACAACAGAATTCAACCATTGTTAATATTAAGAGGTAATCAATAAATAAAGTGTTAATAAACGGATTAGCATTTTTAAAGTTTTCTTGCTTTCTTCAAAAAAACCATCTATAAACTCTATAGCAGCGTGGCTAGGGCATAAGCCCGGGCATGCCTTTGTTGCTTATTGTTTAATTCTAGATTTAGAGAGATAAAAATGCCCAAGTTAAAAACAAAAAGTAGCGTAAAAAAACGCTTTCGCCTTACTGGCACTGGAAAAGTAAAAATAACTCCGGCGGGAAAACGTCATGGTATGCGTAAGCGCTCAAATAAATTCTTGAGGAATGCACGCGGCATGAAAATATGCGCAACTCCAGAGATTAAGCGCATCCGTACTTACTATTTTCACGTATAAGGAGTTATCATGGCACGAGTCAAAAGAGGCGTAACAACACACGCACGTCATAAAAAAGTTTTAAAGATGGCTAAAGGCTATCGCGGTCGTTCAAGCACTTGTTTCCGTCCAGCGATACAACGAGTTGAAAAAGCATTAACATATGCTTACAGAGACCGTCGCGTTAAAAGGCGTAATTTCAGAGCTCTATGGATTCAACGTATCAATGCAGCCGTTCGTGAATTGGGATTAACTTATTCTGTTTTCATGAATGCATTACATAAGAGCAACGTTGAAGTTGACCGCAAGGTTTTGGCTGATTTAGCAATGAATCAACCAGAAAGCTTCAAGGCCTTAGTTAATCAGGTAAAAAAAGCTGCTTAATCTTTAGTCGTTAGTATTTTAAGCCCACTATGCTCATAGTGGGCTTTTTTAATATTTTATTAATCTATTTTTGATTTAATAGACCCAGATTAAAATTTTTAAGTTCCGGGTTTATCATGAAAAAAGCACTATTATTTTCTCTACTCCTAAGCTCTACCTTTACTTATCTAAATGCCGCAGAGCCTACTACTGCTGCGGTTGAGCAAGCTGCAGCTTCAAATGAAGCCCCTATAAATAAGGAAGAAATTTTAGGAGGAAGGCCAGAGAAAAAATATAAAGCAATAGGTCTGGACGGTAAAGAAATTGAAGTGCAGTTTTCTGATAAATCTGCGCATCCTGGGCTTGTAACAAAAAAGCTTAAAATGCAAGACGGAGGGACTTACGATCCGAAAGGAAAGCAAAACTTCCCTTACATGGCAGGAGAAAAAATGCCTGAAGGCGCGGCCGTTGTCTATGTACTAAGAAAAGCTGACAACCCTGATGAGTTCAAATTAGCTTCTGCTGATGCAGATATTGGAAAATTCCCTGGATATACTGCAAATGATCCAAAAGAATACTGGATGTACAAAGATGAAAATAACTATCTATATCCTTATGTCGAAGAAGAAGATCCAAACGCCTCGCTAATTTTGGGGAAAAAAGCGAGCGTTTATGTTTATGAAGTGCCAGATTTTGAAACAACAGCACAACAAAAGAAAATTATAGAACTTGAAGAAAAAATAAAATCTGGCGGCTTTGGTGCGGCCCCTGGAGCAGCAGCACCAAGCACACCAGTTGCAAATTCCGCTGGTTCTCCATTTAGTGAAAAGTTTCAATTTGGAGAAGAATTGGTTGGAGGAAAGCATGTGGATTTAGTGCTTACTACCTCTGACCCTAAAGCAACAGAGAAAAATTTTGCTGAATTCAAAGAAGACTTTTTAAAATTATGCAGTGCGCATCCAAATGTAGCTGTTGCTATTTTTTCTTTAGCCTTAGAAGACGAAAGCGTTTTAGCTGAAGGAAAAGTTGAGAATCTAAAAACTATTCGCCTTTTTGATAAAGGAATAGCGGCAACATTGATGTTTTCTTCAGAAGTAACACCAGCACAAGCGCGTGCATTTGTAGAATCTTTAAAATTAACAAGCACAATGTCGCCAGACGATATTAAAAACTTACAAGAGGAGCATGCAAGAAAAGCTGCTGAATATGAACTAGCAATGAAAGCTTTAGAAGAAGAAAAGCGTAAAACTGAAGAAGCCCTGGAAGAAGCAAGAATAGCGGAAGAGCTTGCCGCTAAAATTCTTGATGAAAAAACTAGAGCAGAGATAGAAGCTCAAAAGGCTGCACAAGAAGTTCAAATAGCTACAGAAGTCGTTCAGAAAACTGAAGAAGAACTTCAACAGGAGAGAATGAAAGCAGCAAAGACTGAGGAAGAACTTCAGCAAACGCAAATAGAAGCAGCAAAAGTAGAGAAAGAGCTTCACCAAACACAGGCAGAAGCAATCAAAACAGAGCAAGAACTTACAGAAGAAAAAGCAAAGCTCGCAGAAGAAATTAAAGAGAAAAAAAGTGAAATTGAAGAGAAAAAAGATGAATTAGCGGAAGCTCATGAGAACCTGCATGAAGCACACGCTAACTTAAACGAACTTCATGCTACGATTGGCGAAACGAGTGCCGCTCTTCTCGACGCAACTACTAAACAGTCTACTACAGAGCAACAACAGGTTGCTGTCACTGAACCAGCACTAGCTGAGCAACATCAGGATGCAACCCACATCGTGGCGGCTGAAAATCAACAACCTGTAGAAACTCAACAACCAGTTGTCGCTGTACCAGTTGCTAATGAAGAGCAACATCAGGATGCAACACACATCGTGGCGGCTGAAAATCAACAACCTGTAGAAGCCCAACAACCAGTTGTTGCTGAACCAATTGATGCGCAACAGCATGAACTACACCAAGGTGAACCTGTAGTCGCTGTACCAGTTGCTAATGAAGAGCAACATCAGGATGCAACCCACATCGTGGCGGCTGAAAATCAACAACATAGTGATGTACCCGTTCAAGCTACTGCAGTGAATCCTTCTGAGCAACAACCTCCTGTTGTAAGCGCAACAGTAGTAGATAAGTCTCAAGAAACAAGTAAGGCTGCAGTTGGAGAAATTCCTGTTGCTACAGTGGTAGAACCAGAAAAACCAGCGGTAGCTCAACCAATTAATTTGGGTCAATCAGAAAAACCAGCTGCAGGACCATTAGAATTCTTAAATAAACACTTAGGACTAGGCTCTGAGCAGCAGCAACCTGCTGCCGCTGAACCAATTGCCTCTAATTAGTTCTTTTTAATTGATTCTCATGCACACCCTATATAGGGTGTGCTTTTATTTTATTCTTTTTCATCTCTTATTTTTAAACAATGAGAGCCCCATTAAAAGTCCAGCGATACTTACAACACAAAACATTATTTGAGCAACTGTACTGAGCTTTCCATCATAAAAATGTCCTGTTGTAAAAACTACCAAAGCAATGATAATAGCTCGCTTTGACATAATCAGTGATGTTGCGCTTCCCTTAATACTAGGAAAAATACTTAATGAAGCTGTAAAAATAACCGGGTAGAATAAGGCAAAGCCCACCGAAAACACACTAACTGAAATAGTTGTTATGAAGGCACCAGGAAACACTAAACTTCCTAACAAAAAACTTATCACCCCTATAATGCTTAGAGAGATCCCCATCACGGCGCATTGTAAACTAGTCATATATTTTAAAATAGCTCCAGAAAGCATACTAACAATAGAAAATGAAGATACAACGATGACTTGATGCATGGCATAATCATACAATGATAGTCCTAATGTTTGCCTGTATAAAAAAGGAGCACTGGTAATAAAGCTTAAGTAAGCCGCATACAATAAGCTAGGAGCAGAGCTTGTGCATAAGAAATAGTTACTTTTTAGCAAGATAAAACAATCATACTTTATTTGTTTTACTGTAACTCTTTTTTTGATTTTTAAGGTTTCTGGCAAAGCAAGGACAATAGCTATCCATGAGAATATACTGATGATTCCTACTACAGCATAATTACCTCTCCATCCAAAAACTTGATTCAAGTAGCAACCAAGAGCAGGAGAAATAGCCATAAAGCAAGTAAATGCAGCGTTCATTATACCAATAATCTGCGCTGATTTTTTCCCGCTATATGTGTCGGCAATCATTGCAAAAACCACAACAGCAGAGACAGAAGCTCCTATCCCTTGAAAAAAGCGTGCCTCTAATAATGAAAAAATTGTGGAAGCCCAAAAACAGCACAGAGCTCCTATCATCAAAACCGCATTGCCCAAAATCATAATAGGACGCCTACCATATGCATCTGATAACGGACCAACGATTAAAGATCCAATAAAAAATCCTAAAAAATTAATGCTAATTGTATGCTGCGCTAGAGATTCAGTTGTTTTAAAATATTCAATGAGATTTGGAAAACATGGCACTGAGATATCTATTTCTATACAGCATGCAATAAGTGAAATGATATATAACATTGGACGAATAAAATCCTTCATAGATTATCCTTTATGTAAAATAGAGATACGCTCACGTAAAAATTGAGCGACAGAATTAAGTAAGGAAAAAAGCTGAGAGCACAGCCAGTAAAAATATAGGCACATTCCTAAAAAATTACAATTGTTAATACTCTAAAGATGAGAGTTTCGTTATTTTAAAAAACATGCTTTGATGGTTGTCATTAATTTTTATAAATAAATTTTATGAAACCACTTGTTGCTATTGGAGCTGCTTTTCTTGATATTGTTGTACGCTGTTCTTCGCCGGATTTATCTGGTTATGGAAAGGAATTAAACGAAACGCGCTTTTTAACAAAAGATCAATTTTTATGCGTAAAAAAGCAAATGAAAAACCCTTTAATTATCCCAGGAGGATCTGCCGCGAATGCAACAGCTATATTTGCCAAATTAGGGGGGAAAGCTTTTTTTGGCACTACAATCGGCACAGATATCGAAGGAAAAATCTGGACAGAATCGTTGCAAAAATTAGGCGTAGATACAAATCCTTACGTTTGCACTTCAGAACCAACGGGTGGGTGTTTAGTATTCGTGCATCCTGATGGGCAACGCTCTATGCGCTCATATCCAGGAACTGAAAAAGTAGCTGAAAATAATTTACACAGCATTCCCATCACAAATGAATCTATAGTTTTTTTAGAAGGATACGGATTGAAAGGAAGGGACAAGGCAGCTGTTTATGTGAAAGCCCTAGAAAGAGCAAAAGACGAAGGAGCCTATATTGTTTTGAATGCTTCTGATCCTGTTTGCGTAAAAGAACAACGCCAATTATTTAGATCCCTTATAGAAAATACTGCTGATCTTATCATCATGAACGAAGAAGAAGCATGCGAACTTGTACAAGGCACCCTAGAAGATTGTATTGAATTTATAAAATCTATCAAAAAATGTGCCGTGATAACGCTGGGACCAACGGGCGCTATAGCTATATTTGGTGGTAATGTTTGGCATTGCACAACCAGAGATGTGAAAGTTATTGATACATTAGGTGCAGGAGATGGATTTGCAGGAGGATTTTTATATGGCCTAGCCTGTGGATGGTCACTTCCAGAATGTTTAAAACTAGGAAATTATATTGCCGCTGAAATTGTTTCCAGAATTGGCGGACGCGTCGAGGAAAACTTAACTCATATTGTAGCACAAAAAAAATATCAACAACTTCTTGCGATTCAGCTCGAACATGCTTAGAGAAAAACTGTTTGTAAACTTAAGGATAATAGTTCTATGAAAAAAAATTTACTTAAACGTTCCGTTCCAGGTTTTTCTTTAATAGAGATGTCTATTGTGCTGGTTATTATTGGCATTATTACAGGTGCCATTTTTAAAGGGCAGGAACTTTTAGATAGCGCAAAAGTTAGATCTGTAGCGCAAGATTTTCAGCAATATTCTTTAGCTGTAAGTAGTTATCAAGAAATGTATCATGCTCTACCAGGAGATGATTCAAAAGCTTCAATTCATTTTTCTGGAACAACCTCTGGAGATGGGAATGGTCAAATTACAGGAACAGAAGCGGATCTTTTTTGGCAACATTTGCATAAAGCTTCTATCGTTAGCAGCAATAAAAGTCCCACTTCAAAATTTGGCGGACAATATGTTATTGTATTTCA
>JACCDO012297015.1_pt1 | contig 14333 bp, 2 predicted proteins | sample 7446101 | NCBI WGS metagenome assembly JACCDO01 (sample SAMN15323440, study PRJNA562643) | freshwater metagenome | isolation source: river surface water | place: USA:Blue River Watershed | collected 2017-08-16
GAAACAACTTCGACGATTATACTCTACGTCAAACGTAAGGTGTAGTGATACAGTACAAAGTACGTCCTCATCGGTAAATTCAACTATCGTTAATGAGTACATTGTATCTGGATCTGATAAAAAGGTTGCATATTGGTTGTTAGGTATGTGTGGTTTAGTTGCAGGTATGGTAACAGTTGGTGGTATAACAAGGTTGACAAGATCAGGATTATCAATGACAGATTGGAAATTGCAAGGATCGTTGCCACCAATATCGCTAGAACAATGGAATGTTGAATTTGAGCGGTATAAACAATATCCAGAGTGGCAACAAAGAAAGTCTATGACTTTAGATGAATTTAAATTTATTTATTATTGGGAATACGGACATAGAATGATGGGTAGAAGTTTAGGTGTAGCGTTTGCATTGCCTATGTTATATTTTAGTTATCGCAATATGATTCCATCCGCATTTTACCCTAAATTGGGAGGTTTATTCATGTTAGGAGGAACACAGGGGTTGATTGGTTGGTGGATGGTAAAATCTGGTTTGAATTTGGATCCAACGCAAAAAAAAGAAATCCGAGTTTCGCCGTATAGATTAGCTACACATTTATCAATGGCGTTTACGACGTACACTTTATTACTATGGACTGCATTAGACTTGCTAAATCCTGTTCAACATGTCAAATCTATTGCGGCGAAGTTACCTACTGCAACACTAAATTATGGTTTAAAAATTAGAAAAATGGCAATACTTAATGGCGTTTTAGTCGCATCTACAGTATTATCGGGGGCATATGTGGCTGGAAATGATGCAGGTAATGCCTTCAACACGTTTCCTATGATGAATGATGAATGGATTCCTAGTGAAATACTTGATATGAAGCCATTATGGCGAAATTTTTTTGAGAATACGGCTACAGTGCAATTTGATCATCGTATTCTTGCATTAACTACTTTATCTTCGATATGGTCGATGTATTATATGGCAAGAACAGGATTAAGTAAGACATTTTACGCGTCGTTACCATCATTTGCACGAAAATCCTTGAATGCAGTAGCACATATGTCTATTGTACAAGTTGGATTGGGCATAAGCACTTTGCTGCTATATGTTCCTGTGCCACTTGCAGCAGTACATCAAGCCGGATCTCTTGCGTTGTTGACTTTTATAACTTGTTTAGTGCACTCGTTAAAATATACCAGATTTGCAGGAGCCGGTTCCAGTGTTTTGACTAATTTAGTTCCCAAGTTCATAGCCAATCAGCAAAAAGTGTCGCCACTATCTGCTAATGTTATACAATTTTTTCAGCGTAATAAGTAAAATACCTTTTAATCCCTTATTATCTCAAAAAGAATTACGAATTTTTTTTTTAAATTAAAACCCGAAGGGTATGTCAAAGCGACGTAAACCCGAATGGGACGGCGAGGTTGCGCTCAACCTCGATCGAAAGGAATGCAGGTTGCAGACCAAGAAAGAAGCATCGAAGGAAAATCGAGCAGAGCCATCAGCAGATGCAGTCCAGTGTAACGTGCGGCGACTAAGTTTTCTCGCAGGTACATCGGATATGCCAATATGTCCTCCTGTGAGTAATATAGCGCTTAAAGAGCCAAGTAAAAATGATGGGTATAAAGAAATAAGTCATGAGCTAGATGAATTGAAGCAATTATTAGCTGACGTCCAAAACAAAGCTAATCATCATTTAAAGGAAGAAGAAGCAGCACTTAATGATATAGGCAGAAATAGAAAACCTGAAGTGAAAATTGTAATGGAAAAAAAAGTGACTTCGAGTTGGGCCAAGTCGACTGTTCCCAGAAGTAATTTAATTGGTACCAGTATTAATAGTGATGCACCTTCAAGAGATATCATTGATACAACAAAAGCAGAAAAATTCGTCAAACAAAGAGCTGCTTCTATTTCCATTGGAACTAAACATGTTACTCCAGACAGTAAAATTCGACCACAAGGTGCTGATAATATTTATGACTGCAATATAGATGCTATTTCAAAGTATTCTCGCTCCGGCAAGGGGGTTGTTAAATTTAAAGCAAGCAGTTGTAGCAATACGAAGGAGTTACGAGTTGCTGAGGAAGTTAAGGTTCCCGAGAAAGAAGGAGTAGTCTCCGTTGTAACTAAAAATGTTCCAAAAGTTTTTAGTTTTGGCAAAGCACCACGCACCAGTGAAAAAGCTGATTTAGATCAGATCCCATCATCGGTGCTTGATATTGATAAGAGTAAAAAATATTTAGAGCCTAATATTAACACTGCCATGATCAAAAAACCGACTGTAACGACTATAATGGTGGATGAAATAAAACCTATTGATTCAGTAGATGTTCCAGAGGTCAATATAGTTGAAGCAAAAATAGATATTTTAGCACATAAAGAGCGTGCACCAGTTGCTGTTATAAGACCTGATACCAGTAAATCAAAACAGTATATGGAATATGAAGTGATGAAACATATTGCAAGTACTTCTATTGGTCCTGGAAAATACGAAGTTGGAAATGCTTACAAAGCCTCGTCCTTTGCTGTCTCTAAGTCAAGTAAACCATCTGTGGGTAAATTATATCACAATAGGACTGCACCAAAACATAACATTATGTTCCACAAGGCGTGGCTGGCAAATCAGAATGCACTCAAAAGGAGACAATATTATGATGCAGAAGGTGATGAAAGTATCCATATAAATAATGTAGTTGCTGATGTATCACCTGGACCGGGAGACTACAATATTGCGCGGTCAGACCATTATACTAGACATCAATCTCCAGTAACCATTATACGTGACAGTGAAGCGAAGCCGTCAAAGCATATAGAGCGCAAGAAGTATTGGGAAGAAAAGGCTAGAGATCTTAGACTGGAATTTGACAACTTAAACGATATTAACGATAGTTTAGTCAGGCCGAGAGTATCAAGTGTAACCATTAACGATCATAGTGTGCGCGATAGTGTTGGCACTTGGAAGACAAAATCAATCGTTAAAAAGCGTCAAGAAGAAGAAAAAAGGCTGGCGTCGTTACATTATGATGTGCAATTTGATGCCGTAGAAAAGCAGCCCAAAATATTAGTGAATATGCCTGCTGAAGAAAGAATGAGACAATCGATACAGAATGATATTTACAGTAAGCCAGGTGTAGTTCAAGTGTTGATTGAGAAAAAAGAGGCGGAAAAGGCCAGAGATAAATTTTATGGTCCACAGTTACCATTGACATGGATAGGTCGTCCACCATCTGGATCTGGCAAGAATGACATGGAAAATGATGATGATATAAAGGAAGCAATGAGCATAATAACTAAAGACGATCCCAGTCATAGTAACAAGTATACATCCGACACCTCTGATGCGTATTTACAGTCAACTTATGCTGGTTATATTACAAAAAATACTATTGATATGAGTAAAATGATTGATACACGTGCAGATTTGCCAGAGGTCGATGACTTTGACTACATTGGACCACAAGTGCCTGTCGATTGGTTGGTAGAGAGCCAAAAAAAATCGGGTAAAGCTTTAGATATGGATTATAACATCAGTCGGGATGTTGTAAAAGTATATTCAAAAGGTGTGAAGGAGGTTGTTCCCTTCGGTTCTAGTGTGATTGAGAAGAAGGATGATTTGGTATATGATGTATACAACGATAGCATAAGTAATAGTAAAGTTCCAGGCGTCCCATTTTCGTCGTTGATATCGCGGGAAATGCAAGCTGGACCTGATGGGGAAAAGCCGTCGCAAGCGCAATTAGATTTAGCTTTTCTTCTGGACGATAACTATTTTTATCCAAATCCAATCCTAGATTTGGATTATGGCGAAGCCAAAGACAGAGTCAAGAACAAGACGACAAGTAAGGGAATCGTATTGTACAGGGATGAGCGTTATAAAGACGAAACTCCTCCTGTAGATGTAGATGACGATGGTGACAAACCTGTCACCAAAGACTGGTTTAAAGGTATGGCTGAGGAAGCCATTACTCGCCCTGCAATCGTTGATATTGGTAAAATGATTGGTAGAGATCAAGGTACCGTCGAGGACAAGGTAACTGGTGATAGTATTCTACTTGATGAATTGTTAGAACGAGAATACGGTGCTATTCGTAAGGATAAAAATTTCCCTGTACTTGATTTAGAAATCAAAGATACGAAGTCTAAACAGCAACCAGTCACTATCTCTGACCCGATAACGTATCCAAGGTTTGGTAAAGAGAAAAACGAACCTGAATTACAACCGCTATCACCGAAATATGAAATCATAACACCAAAAGTTGTAATTCCAGTGGACATGAGTAAACAGCAAGGAAGAGTCAGTAGTCTTGAATCTGACAATATAGCGATGGATGAATTCAAGCGTGAACTCAATGGGGACGTTGATGTTAACTTAGCAATACAGCTAGAGAACGAGCGAATCGCAAATATTAATAAAGCAAAAGAAATAACTGGAAGATTATCAAAAGTACCAGAACCTCCTAACTTTGCAAAACAGCGCGGTCGCGTTGATTCTGTTGTTTTAGATGAAAAGGCGCCAATAATAGTTGATATTAAACCGCCGCCTCCAGTCAAAGGTGTGAAATTTAATGTTACATCTAAGGGTCGTGCTGACGTATCCGAACAGGATATCATTAATGACGACCCGTTACTAAGAGAGTTATTAGGTGAACGAAAAGTAGTTGTCGAACCCAATACTTATGTATCTAGTACTAGTAAACCATTAAAGTTAGGTGTTGAATGGGCCAAAAGTGACAAAGAGCCGTTTGATGCCAGTGAAAATATAGCAAAAGCAAAAGAGAAACAAAAATTGCAACAAATACAGGAAAAAAATGTATTACTAGAAAAAGTTAAACGTGACAAAGAACTAAAGTTAGTGGTGGAGGAGACAAAGAAGGCGGAGAAGTTGAAGCTGAAAGCGGATCGACTTGCCGCAAAGCAGGCGCGATTAAATGAATTGGGGTTAGTAGCGACAGAATCTCCTCCAGTCCCTATCACACCTAATGCACCTAATGCACCAGATACTCAAAATATAAAAAGCAAAGTGTCAGTCATCGATGCAACTGAAGTTGGTGTGGAAAATACCATCCATGACGGAAATTTGGAGTCACGAAAGAGCATTTCTACCGAATTAATAACATCAGATACAACCAATGTCAAACTCATTACAGCGGTGCCTAACGAGTATAGGGACAACAACATTGTCTCATTAATTGAAAACTTGAACATATAATGTATTACATGAAATTATTTATAAGATATAATTACACATTATCTCTGTATTTTACTAAGCCTTTACTAAATTGAGGTACAGCACTAACAACTACAGCGCCGGAGGTAGCAGGTGCTGTGATGAATACCTCACCTTTAGTTCCACAGGAAGCAGCAGCAGCGAGCATTGCTTCGGCAACTTTCAGGTCTACTCTTTCTTTTGCGCGTTGTGTAAAGATATCACCTGAAGCACCTGACGTAATAGCCATAACAGTGGGACCAGCACCTGATAAATATGCTGCATTAGCACCAGCTTTAACTGCTGCATCAATTATCGGATTAAGATGGGGATATACTGCTTTTGCTCTTTGTGGCTGATGTAATGCATCTTCGACTCCGTATCGTAATTGATCGATGTTATTGGTCGCCAAAGCATTTATTAACCAAGCGACTCTGCCGATGTTAAAAACTGCCTCTTTTCTACTTATAGTATCACTTAACACACCTCGAGCAGTTGATGTTTTGCCTATTTGATCGGGTATAAAGCATATACATTGCAAGCCTGGGGGGATATTTACACGCTCTGTCATCCATCTTTCGCCGGTGTGAATACCTAATTGTATACCGCCATATAATGCAGGAGCAACATTATCAGGATGCCCTTCAATTTCAGCTGCAAGATTTAATAGTTCTTCTGATCCCCATGTAGGTACACGGTGCCCAGCGAGTACAAATCCTGCTATTAAGCCACCTACAATAGCAGCAGATGAAGAACCTAAACCTCTAGCATATGGAATACGATTGACTAAATGATATTTCAATAATGGAACAGATTTCCCAGCTTTTTTAAATGCTGCAGCTAATCCAAAGCAAACTAAATTTGTTTCATCTAACGGCATATCGTATGAACCCTCTCCTTCACATATAACTTCAAATTTATCGCTTCTTTCAACTGTGTACTCTGACCACATATCTATTGCCATTCCAATAGCATCGAATCCTGGTCCTAGATTAGCAGATGTTGCCGGGACTCTTACAACAACTTTAGTTCTTTCTATATCATTTTCATCTAGTTCAATTATTTCATTTGCCAATCGTTCCATCATTTTCTTTTCATGTTCATGCGGTAGTGCCATGCTGGTGGTACTAGTACTCTTTTTTAACGTTATCTTTATATCATTTTTGTGTTTTTTGTTCAGTAGCTGCACAAACAGCACCGATGCAGCGATGTAAATGCCGCATTTTAGCATGCCTTCCACATGATCCGCCGACATCGCTCCTATTCGCCCTCGAAAGCAATGATGTCACTCGGATACAAAATAGACACTCGCCCTATACAGGCCCCTCACCGACGATCACGAATAAAGTATAGATTTATTAACTAGTTGAAGATTCTATTATACTGTGATTTTGTATTGCAAAGTAGTAGGTTTGGAGCTAGTCTGGTTCTGCGTTATGAGTGGGCATATTCTACGAGATATTATTAACTATTCGGCGATCTGTCACTAAATGCAGATATTTGAGTAGTTATTAACCTTTACTGTGAACCGTTACTCTAATTATTGCTTCAGAGGATTCGGTCGAGACTGTAAAAAGGTGTTATCCAATTTCATCCCGGTTGTTGTTCCCTGATGCGGCCTTCCCAATTTGAGGGAGAAAAGATAACTGAACAATACACAGTCGCGAGACGAGATGGGAACGAATCGATAGAAAAATGAAGAAAACCACGTCGATGCTACACTCCAAGTCGACGTCTGACATCAAGTTGGGCCCGATGCCCATAGTAGCCTCAACAATGAAAGAAATGAGAAGAATTGAGGATCCACCTGTTGATAAATTTCCGAAATATGGTCTGCCCAATACATCTATCGGTGCATCAGGATTAACGTTTTCTATTGAAACGAATGAAACTGTAGTAGATTCTAATGCTGAATTAGAGGTTCTTAAGGCAATTCTAAATAGAGAATCATACTTGAAAAGGTTATTTAAAATGGTTAAAACATTAGAGAAGAAATTTAAACCTGAAGTAGCTGATCTCTTGGACTTTATTAGAGCAGCTACAATTGATGTTATTGAAGCTGTTGTTAAGTGGAGGGAAGTTAAAGGTGACCATGATGCTACATTTATGTGGAATGGGTTAAATTACATGTTAAAAATGTCTTCAGATTTAGACTATTTGGTCAAATATAAAGTCATTAATGAATGGATTGGTTTTTCTATTGAAAGAAACCCGTTTTGCGTGCCATTTCCGTTAGAAAATGGGATTCAATTATTCGCTGACAAAGTTTTGGATCCTAGTCATATCGAACAAGGGATGCCAAGTGATGGTTTCATCTTAGGTGGACTGACTCATACCACCATGAAAAGAGCTTACGCGCCAAGTAATAATGACAATAATGTCTCTACTAGTCCTAGTAAAGGTGGAAATAGTAGGCCAGTCAGCAGAACAGATAATGTAATGAAAAGTAAAAGTGGTACAGGAAGTAGTTCCAGAGATGTAGCACAATCATTTGTATTAAATAGCGATATGAGAAAGATTAAACAGTGTGAACTAGTTATACTAAAAGAAGAAGAAAAATTTGGCCGTTATAGCAGAGATCCAGAGGGTAGAATTGTTCCGTTGATTCAAGCGAAAACACGAATAGCGGCTTTAGAACTACGCAAAGATGATCGTAGACCAATACAAGAGCCATCGAAGGTAAAAAAGTTTGCACCGCATGCAGCAAAAAGTGATATTGGCATTGCACCTATTCCATATGTACCAGAAGATGAATTGCCAGATCCATATGCAAATAATGAATTAGTTGCAAATAATGATGACACCGTCTTACCCAAAGAACGTGGTGAAGTTGCTGTTGGTGGAATATTATCTGAGCTTCATGGCAAAGGGACAGAGACTAGGCCTAGAAGAGTCATCCCTCCCACTATAGGGTCATCAATAGAGTTTGGTAGGCATCGTAAGAAGAAGACTTTAGGTGAAAGATTAGCTGAAATTGCTAAATTAAAAGAAGAAATTTTAGCGCAAAAAATTGCCCTCGAAAAAATGCAAGATAGAGAAAAGCGATCAAGCAAGAAGAGTCGAGAACGCTCGGCTCCGCAGCCTATGGAGTCTCTCACAACAGATAACATGCCTATTCCAACGACGGTAAAGGATGCTGTAGAAAGACCAACTTCAACTGGTGAATCCGAAATGAAAGATTCCTCTTTTAAAGAATTAGATGAATTTATGCTAGATACTGCGAATACCAGCGATGAAATCAAAGTTTCTGATACAGCAAATAGGTCGTTTCGAGTGCAAGTTCGGTTAAATAAAATAAATGAAGATTTAAAAACTATAGAAAAAGAAGAGAAACAAGCTACAAATGAGCTCAATCACCTTGTTAAGGATCAGAGTGAAATTGATCGGCTTAAAATACAAGAATTGGGCGACGTTAATGTAGAAAGGTCTCGTGAAATCGAAAGACGAAGACGTCTATTATTGCCAGAAGAAGGTAAACGCACGGGTCCGCCACCAGTAGATAAAGAGAATGTGTACGACTATTATTCTACACGAATTCAAACATGCATTAGAGGCTGGTTAGCCAGGTGCTGGGCCAAATGGTATAGACTAGCCGTTGTTCGGGCTGCAATCATCATGCAAGCTGTTATGAGGGGATCATTAGTAAGGTGGAGGACATGGAAATATAAATTTATTTACAGGTCTGCTACTCATATTCAAAGAATATACCGCGGCTATAAAGCTAGAGGTGCTAGTGCAAAGCTGGCTAAAAATAAGAATATTGGCAAAAGTGCCTTGATTATTCAAACTACGTGGCGGGCATACTTAGGTAAAAGAAGAGTAAGTAGGAAAAAAAAATTGGATTATATGGCTCTCGAAGCTATCCGTTCATGTGATGCTAGGACGCTATTCGCTACAGATGCCAAGGAGTTGGCAAGGCGAATTCTATGTGCTATTGAAGAACCAGGAATAACATCTTATCCACCTGATGAAGTTTTGCATTTGTTAAGAATAACAACGATGATATTCCAAGGTACTAGAGGTTTAATGGGCTTTGCGGAGTATGACTTTATCAATGCCAGGTATTATAAAGAGATAGATGGTGAGCATCTAACGTGGTATGAAGCATCAAAAATGGTAAATAGAAGTGAAAGATTTATTCGTTTGCTTCGATTTATCGCCTATGGTCCTGGTGCGAAGCCTCCTCGATTAATTCAAATTCCGCATAACGCAATTTTATTATTCGATGCCATGCAAGATAATCCAAACTGGAAGTTAGACACCTTTGAGACAATGGGCCTTGGTTGCAAACTGGCTGTGCAGATGTTCAAGTGGGTCAATTCCGTTATTTTAGTGTCCAAAAATCAACCAGAATTCTTGCATTTTATTGCGTCACCTTTTCCAGATTGGTTGCCACAATTACAAAAGTTACAAGCTGAGTCCCGCCACTGCGACTTCAATCTTGCCGTGGCCAATAGAACTATTGACACCATCAAGCAATATCAGCAGTTGAATCAAAATGATGAAATCCTCAATGATTTGTTGAACAAGGAGATCAAGTACATTGTACGAAGTATGGATACGTATGAATACAATAAAAAAGTGACTTTTGATAAAGAAGATAATGTACGAGAGCAGCAGATTGTTCGGGAGAAAGTTGCTGTTGCTAACATGAACAATAAATTGATGATTCATATCGATGAATTATCAACTGTTGCCAAGAAATATAAAATTATATCAAAAGCGGCAAGTAGTGGCGACAAGGCAGCAGAAAAGGCACTTTCAGATGCGCGGGCTGATTTGATACATAAGGAGTTAGCTTGTAATGATTATCGATCCCAATTTAAACTGGTTAAAGCAATTTGTGATGATAATGAGGCTACCCGTAAAAATATGGGTCGATTGTCTAACGATTTACGTGCTAAGGCTCATGTCGCCGGTGAAGCGGCTGCAAGACAAATAATTGCCAATTGTAAATGTCAAGTTATGTTAATAGAAGTGGGGGTGAGACACGACAGCGACTTACCGGATAGATATAAAAGTAGTTATTTACTTTTACAAGAAGAGGAAGCAAAATGCCGCGAAAGAAGTAAACTTGCATTGCGTGCCGCAGATATTGACCGAAAGGAGTACGATAAAAATATTGAAGAAGAGTCGAGAAGGAGAGCGGAAGATGACATAAAAACAGATAAAATACAACCTAATGATGCTGAAATGCAAGAAGAGCGTGTAGAGGATGAAGAGGAAGCTCGGTTAGAAAGACTTAAGGCGTCCCAATACTTACCTGACTCCTTAAAGATAGCGCCTACCAGACCTCGTCCAGTCATAATATGCTTAGCTAGAGATGTTCCAGGTATGATAAAACGTAGAATTATTTCAGAAATTACTCGTTGGATGCCTGGTATATTTGTCAACATGGATATTGATGATAACATGGGTTTGAATAGCGATAAAATTCAAACTGTTCTGGACTCCAACCATTGTGTTATACTTCACACTGATCATGGGTTAACTGAAATGACACGCAAAGATTTTATTAAAAATTTTGACTTCACATTACGTTCCCTTATTCCGGTGCCATTTGTTGTCATGGCAATAGGTAACGAAGAGAATATATCTAGTGCTGCTGGCGGCGAGTACGGGGTAAGTAAGCGTGATATTGTGTTAAGTAGAGACAAAGACATCAAGGGTAGTCTTGAAACAATGAGTTACATTCTTCTGGAGTTAAAGAAGCCAGATATTGTAAGTAAAATGCAAGTACAGAGTACCGATGTCGTGCCTTCGTCTCCATTCATGGTGATCGTGCTAGAAACTGTCTTCGTGGTACTATCGGATCATGACGGGTTCTTCTCTCCTGATAAAGGTTCAATGGGTGGAAGTACGTGGCGTTTAACTCAAAAGTTACTCGCGGATCCAGTTGACCTCGTAGAAAAGCTAAAACGTAAAGTTCGAGGATCGACATCATTTCGTCGATGTGAATGTGTTCAACAGTATATGCAGCATAGACACTGGCCACCTGCCGGTAGCGCGATAAGAATGCAAGATATAGTGCTGAATTTGTTAGCATTATACGTTGAGAAATGGTATTTGAGTGAATGGACAACACTGCAGCAAGGCGGTTTACCTCGACAGCCATTAACAAAAAATCTAACTTTAGGGATCCAATCAGTTATTGCAGTTGGCGATAATATGGCCGACCCGGATGAAGATTTCGTTGGAGATAATAGTAATAATGGCTGGCGAATGCCTGCGGCAAAATTAGTACGAACTGCACTACAAGATTTGAGGTTACTTAAAACCGTCGCCTCTATAAATGGTCATAAATACCACGTATGCGTTTATAGAGAAGCTAATTACGTGTATCTTGATGCATACGATCCCGTTACGTCGGCGATCTACTTTACTTCAGTGGCTGCACCAGATTTGCCGGGATTATTGATACCTGATGCGTTCAGTATAAGTGCTGGCATAAAGATTGAGCCTCCTCATAACAATCAAGATTTGGCGACCCGATTGGTGAAGCTATTATCCCTTGACCGTGTTCGTAACAATAATAATGCTAGAAGAATATTAGTTTGTCGTCGAGAGTACCGATTTATGCAGAATCTAACGGTTAAATTAAGAGGGATGACAGTTCATATCAAAGCTTATGAAGCGGCACTCGGGGAACTGTATTTCAAGGCTTATATCCCTAAATTCTCCGCTCATGTTGAGATTTTGATGGCTGAAGACATCAGGTTGAAGTTGTTGAAAGACAATGATGAGTCTATTGAGGGCAGAAATGTGTATGAGAAAGATGCGAGAGGTATGTTACCAGCAGTGCTTGACCGGCTAGATCTGACCCCGGGAATAAAGATAATCAATGCTAATGGATTCGATAGGTATGATGGATACAAGAAACATAAAATTGGAATTATACAGTTGATCAAGTCCCAAGGCTTCAAGTTGAGGATACGCACTAGCGGTGGGGCGGGTAGACTGTTAAAAATTGGTATTGTGCATTTTAATGGTGTTCCACACATTTTATTTATCCGCGTTGCTACAGCTAGTAAATTACTCCGTGTGATATTGTATGAGCCACGTACAAGGAAGCAATTAGAAATTCGAATTAACGAGTTTATGCGTTTATTGATATTTAAAACCGTATCGGATGATGTACGCGTTTGGTACGACGAGTTAGTGAAAAGATTGAAGATGGACTGGCGAGGTGATCGTTCGTTGAATTTTGATACAACTATGTTGCGAATAGTTCGTAAAATTTTAGGACGTCGCGTTATACTTACATTTCACGCTATTGATGAAGTCAGTATCAGTGTCGTGCTCGTTGACAGCAGTACTTGTGCGCGATACATCGCCTTGTTGACGAAAGAAACTATCATTAGACTGCTACTTTTTGTTCCAGACGCCGATTTTGTCAAGAAAGAGTTTGGTTTGGCAGAAGTTTCTGAATCAATTAAGAATATTCTTATTAAAAGTATTGAAAATAGTAAAAAAATTATTAAGAGTAAAAAATTGAAGAAGAAAAACCAGACAGAAAGTGTGGAGGAGGAAGACGCTGCACGAACCATCGACATCGATCCGGCAACATTCGATGCTAAAATCGGTGACATTTTATCGCATCCGGATAGCCTGTTGCTGCTAGCATATAAGCTACAGGTGCTGTTGAAGGCTGGACCTGCCTCTGATGATGACCGTGAAATACCACAACATTATTTCACGGAGGAACCAGAGGATGCCAAAGTGGAGTTTATTCGCAAATTTCAACCTACGAATCGAATGGATATTGATACTTCTATTGCGTATAAACCACGATTAATACAGACATTGCATACTAAAGTAGATGTGGATATTGTTTTACGAAATCGGAAACAGTTAATGTGGTTAAACATGGAGGAAGAATTGAATGATTTAGCTTTGCGTAAATCACAGTCTGCAGTTATAAGAGTCCAAGAAGATGAAAAGGCGAGTCAAGTGATTGATCAATATCTCAATACTATTGATGACGCTGAAGAATTAGAGAGCGCGATAGCAAGTGCCGCGAATACCACAACAACAGCTATCATGGATCAAGTAGAGCAAGGCATCGTGAATAGAATGGTAGAGCGTGCTAATCCTGGCACTACTCAGGAAGTTAGGCGCACTGTAATGATGATGTCTGCAAATGGCAAGGATACAGTGGAGGTAGACAGCGATCTATTAACTGAAGAACAGCGTGAAATTTTAGGAAGAGGTGAAACACTCGTGTGTGAAAGCGGCGTGAAATGCACATTTCGCGGTTCTGGCTCCAGATGGTCGGGTCATGTTAGTATTAAGGTGTATGAAACTTTATGTTGGGTTAGTCCTGAGGATGGCTGTGGTCGTCGTCTACGCTACATTGTGTACGAGCCTAATACCGCTTGTTACTACGAGGGAATCGTCAGAAATTCCCGTCATATGAAAGAAATATTAGGTGTGAATGGTCAAGACTTGCTGTCGCCTTTGAAGACGAAGGAAATGATATTATTCATTGCCAAGTACCGTATGAACTTAGTCAAGAATGACATCACCTGGGATGGTGAGATAAACGACACAGGTGCTCCTCCATATAGAGTGGAATTCGATAGTGTTCGTATTTATGATAATACAAAAGTAACACCTATTAATGCGAATGAAGATTTGGACGCAGAAGTAAATGCAATGAAGGTCATTGATGTAGGAAAATTGAGAGGTAAGAAGGTATTACGCTTAGCTCGACGTGTTAGCGGTTTATTGATGCAACTAACTGTATTTGAGTTGCCTAAAACGGAGGCCGAACAAGAGAATGAAGATGATAATGAAAAGGAGAAGGACGAAGAGAACATATTTGATGAGATACATAACTCTGCATTATTCAAGAAATCTAGCAGTGATGACAAGGGTGAGGGTGTCAGTAAGTTCCACATTGATGAAAATATGTTATCTAAGACGAAAATCCCTCGTTTTATCGCACCTACCATGCGTGTCATCGGTTATGATCCAAAGAGTAAGCGCAAAGTTGTGCTTTTAGCAACACCCGAAATGATGCTTGAATTAGCCGGTGGGATGTATTCTCCTTACTTGGATCCATCCCGTCGAAGGGATTTGGCTAAAATATTATGCGAATCATTATTGCTGCACTTTCCACGAGGAAAACCATTTGAA
>JACCDO010916325.1_pt1 | contig 14332 bp, 9 predicted proteins | sample 7446101 | NCBI WGS metagenome assembly JACCDO01 (sample SAMN15323440, study PRJNA562643) | freshwater metagenome | isolation source: river surface water | place: USA:Blue River Watershed | collected 2017-08-16
AAGCGGTAAGGCTGTAAGGCGGTAAGGCGGTAAGGCGGTAAGGCGGTAAGGCGGTAAGGCGGTAAGGCGGTAAGGGCGGTAACCATTCATTTTTTGATACCCGAGGGTAACGCCTTACGCCTTACCATTCATTTTTTGATACCCTCGGGTAACGCCTTACGCCTTACCATTCATTTTTGATACCCTCGAGTAACGCCTTACGCCTTACCATTCATTTTTTGATACCCTTGGGTAACGCCTTACGACTTACACCACCGTTTGGCTCGACTCTCTGTTCATAATTTAATTCCCACTGCTTCACCTTCAACCTGCTCTTTCAAATAGTTTTATATAATTGGTATGACTATTTATTTAAAAGATGATTGAACTTATATAAACATATATCCTTTGAATCTATATGACAATTTAGGGCAATATGACTTCAACAATCAACATTTTGGATCTGAATGACGTCGGCACTCGTCCTGCTATCTTCAATGAGGTTGTTATGCTTGAGCAATTTTCTAAACCCAGATTGATTCACTTGATTAAATCAGGATTAATACCTGACGTATGGCCTGACGGTGACGATGTATGGCTAACCAGTATGCGAAGAAGATTTCCCAAGGGAGTTCTTCAAATGATGAAGGAATATTTAACTAAATACGATGAGGATGTAAATGGTGTGTTTGTCCGTTATCAACTATCCTCTAATAATAAGAAATGTTGGGGGCGTGTGTATCCAGGAAATGGTTTTGGACTCACTAATATGTCGAGAGATGTCCGCAATTTTTTAATTCAAGACGTCTATTATGATTTCGATATCGAGAATTGTTTCCCGTCAATTATGGAGCAATTGTTAAAAAAACACGGCAAGCAATGTCCTGGTATTTCGGCATACAACAACAACCGCGATGGGTGGCTTAATAATCTTGTTCAATTTTACAATTCGAAGGGATATAATATCTCGAGAGACACCGTCAAAAATCTGTTCTGTCGTCTCTGCAGCGGAGGCTCTTTTGAAACTTGGCTTCAGGATAACAATATCAAGTTTTCGCAGACTAAAATTAAGGATGTGGACATTAAACAATGGCTTTCCGATATCAACGAGTTTTTTGAGTGGGCTAAATCATATGCTCCGAAATTATGGGATTATATCGGTGCTTTAAAAACAATAAAAAAAGAAAAAAAAAAGAAAAGCTTTTTAGCGCATTTTCTTCAAGATGTCGAGCGCCGCATTGTGGGCAGTGTTATGAACGTGGTTAAAAAAACAACTAATCTCTTTTTCAATAATTGTGCTTATTTTATGGGGACATACGAATTTGATGGGATGAAAATAAGACAATCGGCTGTTCACGAATATGGTTCAGTTCAGGATGTCGTCAATTTGTTGAACAGAATTACTTTGGAAGTATCTGGGATACCGCTAAAATGGGCAAATAAAGAAATGAAGACTTCAATTATTCTCCCGGATTTAAATGATGACATGAATGAAGAAGATATGGTTACTGTTACGCCGAAGAAATACGAACAAGGGATTCCTGAAATAACTAAAGAAGCAACAATTGATTCCCGTTTGAATTTTTTGGATGAATTACCCTCAGAGGATGATTCCTTGTTTGAAGATTTTTTGAACTTGCCGCTGCGTCAAACTCCCGAGAAACGTCCCGAGAAACGAGCTTTTGCTTATGTTGAACAAGTTGAAGATTATGATGCTCTCATTGAAGATGATAACATTACCTACATTTCCAATACCTACTCAGTGTCTAAGAAACCACGCACAGTTCCGGTAGATTCGGCGGATTCTGTTATTTCCGACCTTGTTGAAGATTGTATCACTAACGATAAGACCGCCGCCGTTAAATTCCTCAAGATTCACCCGCACATTGTTCACTGTAAGGGAATCACATATGTATACGACTGTGAAACTGGTGTGTGGAGCGGCTCCCCTGAGAGTTTAAGAAAAGTCATTTTATCAAACAGTGACCGCTTGTATGTTTACAAAAAAACCAAGAATGGATTGGAGAAAACAGATGATTCTTATGGTTCTAATTCAACGTTAATGGCGAGATTGATGGTTTGTATTCCACCGATGTGCATGAATGATAACTGGTTAAATCAGACTGCTATTTCCTCTTTGGGAAAACTGCTTTTTTCCAACGGCATTCTCGATTTGAGACTCGGTGTATTTTATGAGAATTTTGACCCTACCGTCGTGTTTTTCGAGCGGTTCAATTTTCCTTTCGAAAAGTTATCTGCCGATGATGAGAATTATATGTTTGACATTCGACAAAGACTCTTTTTCAATCCTCTTGGTGAAGTGATGGGTTCCTTTTTATTGACGTATTTTGCCCGTGCTCTCGCTGGCGATTGTCAGAAACGAATTATGTTTGGAATTGGTGCGTCAAATGGTGGAAAATCGATTATTTCAAGAGCCGTTTTAAATGCTTGTGGAGGCTATGCGAGCACTTTTTCTGGGGAAAACCTCAAATATACGCGAACCAATGCCGATGAGGCCGCGCAAAATCGCTGGCTGCTTTTAATTCAAAACAAACGGGTGCTGCTATCGAATGAAATCAATATGGATATGTGTATGAACGGCAATGGGATAAAAAAAATTAGTTCGGGGAGTGACGATATCGTTGGACGAACTCACGGAAAAGAAGAGACGACGTTCAAACTCCACGGAATGTTTACTATGTTTGTCAATGATATCCCCCCCATTAAACCCGTCGATAAAGGCCTTGCCAACCGTCTCAGTGTCGTCAATTTTTCGAAAGAATATGTTGCGGAACCTGAAGAAGGGAACCCTTTACAACTTAAATCGGACCCGCATTTACCAGAAGAGTTATCAACCGCGAGATTCAAGAAAGCAATGCTGGCTTTGCTTCTCTTCACATATCAAGACGCCTATAAAAACAAGAAATTGGACTACGTTCCTCCTGAGGCTCAAGTTGACCTAGCAAAATGGTTTCCACAGGTTGAACAAATTAAGTCTAACGATAACGAGATTCCAGACTCATTTTTTACGGAGTTTGAAATTACTGGAGATAGCAATCATTTTGTTGTATCCAACAATATTGTGGAATGGTTGAAAAGGTCGGATATTAAAATGTCTGTTACTAAATTGGGAAATGAAATTAAAAATTATGCCGCCAAGCATAATTTAAAAGTAGAGTCGAAACTCAAGAAAGTCAAAAAAGTTGCTAAACAGTGTTGGTTTGGAATTCGAGAAGTTGATGATATTTATGAAGATGATCTTGTTGCCCCGGTTGAAGAGGGGGTTTAATTTTCTTTAAGTAGTCCGTTTTTTTTTATTTTTTTTTTGCTTTTTTTGGTGTTAGGTGTTAGTAAGGGGGTAAGCCGTAAGGCGTTCGTTTTTTGTAGTAGCTGTATATATATATATATGTATACATATACAACAAAAAGGGATTTTTATAGAAACTATATTTATAAGACGCCTTACGGCTTACCTCCTTACCCAAGGGATTAGGAGGATTAGGGGGATTAGCCCTTATATAAGCAAAAAAATTAGCCCACATAAAGCAAACATCTCTTCTTATAAATGAAATTCTGGATTTTTTGCGCGGCTTGGAATCTGATTCGTGGGTCACCCTTGGCAATCCAATAGTATTCCCGTTCCTTAAAAGAAGCAAATGAAAGACTGTATTTCCGAGCGTTTTCCAGCTGGTCAAGGTTTCCATCTTTAACCAGAAACATTCGGACACCGTGACGTAGTTTTCTCATTCTTTGCCAAAAATCGACCAGAAAATCTTCGAGTTCATTATCGACATAAGTGAGATCGCGAATCTCTTCCTCAATCGGGTCATCAATCGTATCAACAGTGCTAACAATGTCGGCATCGTCTTCGTCGGTAGTTAAGTCGATCACATTGCTGACGTTGTTAACACTGTTCATTGAAGTGTTGACATTGTTAGCACTGTTGGTTGGATTGATGATGCTGAGCATTCCAATGAATTCGTCGTCGGTTTCGTCAGTTAAATCGATCAATTCAACCACATCGTATTTGCGTTTGCCAAGAACGGGAGAGTTGGGCACTGGCGCAGGCGGAGGAGTAACCGCTTCAGCGGCAATGTCGTCGTTGAGAGTCATACCTGAATTAAATTATGATTTGACTTCCGACGCCTTACCGCCTTACCGCCTTACCGCCCTGACCAACTTCAAGTAGGCCGACGCACGGGAGCCATACATTTTTGGGTTCCTACCAAAATAATGTAGGGCCTAAATAGGAAGGACGCACCGGAGCCATACATTTTTGGGTCCTACCAAAATAATGTTGGGCCTAAATAGGAAGGACGCACCGGAGCCATACATTTTTGGGTCCTACCAAAATAATGTTGGGAGGACGCATGGGAGCCATACATTTTGAGGCGGTAAGGCGGTAAGGTGGTAAGGTGGTAAGGCGTTAGGCGTCGGAAGTCAAATCATAATTTAATTCCCTGACACTGAAGTTACGCAACAATGAGCCCAGACCCCAAGCAATTACAGCAACCAGCAAGAATCCGCGCGACGGCACATAGCCGTTATTTTAGAAAAGCGCGATTATTCAGACATCAGTTAAGAATGGCAACGTTCAAAACAGAGAGAGAGTTTGACAAGTATGAGTATGTTGATGAGGGACACGATTGGTCAAGAGTTAGAGCATCAGTAGTGAATTGGAGACCGAAGTATATATACTTCGTCCGGGCATTCACAGGTTACAGAGTGGAGGAATTGTGGCACAATGGAGAACTATCGTGGTTAAACCCTCGATGGATTTCCGAAAATTGGAAATCGTCGGTGAAATATCCCCTGTATAATTTTAGGGCGGGTCAAAATATCTTGGACGACCACGATATTGAATATCCGTATAAATTGCTGGACGAGGTGACAGAGTTTCACAGAGCCAACTCCAAGGCTGTTCAAGATGCTGCTCAAAAGATCATCAAGTTTGCTTGGCAGGGTTCAAAGAGATTTCGATTGAGACGCAAGATCAGCATTGTTGCTGATAAATGGGGATTGCCCGAATTCTTGGTGAAGTTGGTCAGAGATTTCGCCCCTCGCTAATATATATTTTGTCTTTTTATATAATAAATCATTTAAATAAACCAGTATTATATAAAATATAAAAAATCCTTTCTTTTTAAAAAATGACGGAATACATAATCTACAAAATCCAGCACACGGAAACAGGGAAATGTTACATAGGCAGCACAAAAGAACTGGAACAGCGAATGAGGTGCCATAAAACTCCATCAAATCAATGCTATTCGAAGTTTATTTTAGAACCCGGTAAAATCCTTACTGAGATAATAGAGGTATGTTCGAATGACAATTTTAGTGCCCGCGAAGCTTATTATATTCGTTTAAATCAGTCGACCAATAGGAGTGTGAATAGGAATGTCCCAACATCAATCAAAGCCGCGAACATTAAGGAATATCAACAAAAATACCACGAGCTATATAGAGAAAAAATCAATCAATATGCGAAAGAGCATTATGCGGAGAATAAAGAAAGAATGCTGAAAAAAGTCAAATGTGAATGTGGAGGTAGTTATTGTTATGTAAGTCGGTGTGCGCATTTCCGAACAAAAAGGCACCAAAAGCACGAAGAAGAAAAGAGGAAAGGCCCGATGGACCAACTTTTTGAAGAATCCAAAAAAGAATACAAACAGAAGACTGGAAATGTATAAATTCCTATTTTAGATTCTATTCAGATTCTAAAATAGAAAAAAGGTGTCATTTTTGAACGAGAACTTCGTCCCATTTGTCGGTGAAGATGCGTTTGTATTTAAGATTAAGGAGAAACCAATTATGGATGGTGGGACACAAATGGATGAGTTCGTCAAAGTCGGACTCTGGCATTTGTAGCTGTTCATAAAAGAATTTTTTGTTCTGGGATTTGTTGCTGTTCCAGAGGACGCAGTTGGTGGCTAATTCTCGAAGTTTTTTGCCGAGTTGGTAGTAATTTTGGCAGAGAATGAAAAAACCGCCCAATTTCAAATGTCGCATTTTGATGACGAGCCTTTGGAGAACTTTTTCCACGGCTTTGTTTTTTAGGTCGGCCCCGAAGTCGTCAATAATCAGGAGAGTATAACGATCCTCAGCCGCACTGGCCTGAGCTTTGGCGTAAATTTCCTCCAAGACTTCCTCATTGAGCTCGTGATACAGATTTTCTTCGGGACAATATTTGGAGAAGACATTGTCTTTATCGGCGATGGAATGAAGAGAAATTTCAGGAATGACAACAATAATGTCGTGGTGCGTTTTTTTATAAAAGCCCTTCAGAGCGGATATTATCCAAGATGACTTCCCGGACCCCATGCCTCCGCACAGCAAGGTGAAATTCGGTTTAGAAAAGCAGCACTTGACAGCTTCACCGCTATTCTCCAATTTAGGGTCAATGGGGTTATCGCAGACCATATGGACAGAACCCAGCTTGGGAGCGTCTTGTTTTTTGATTTCCAAAGGCATAAAAGTGTCTATATATAGATATAGACTTTAAATGTCGCATCCATTAAGAGAACCAAAGAGCAAACTGCCTCTTTACAAAGCGTTGAAAATCGGATATACCCGAGACCAGGGCAAACAGGCTAAAGCTTTAAAACAGTATGGTTATGTGTTGGACAGGGAACTATCAAATGCGCGGGAACACGTGGTGGCCTGGAACCCTCTTCAAAAAAAGTTGTTGTATATCAGTCAGGGCACCGACCCACTTTCGTCTAAAGACATCCAGACGGATGTAGCTTTAGCCACTGGAGGATTAAAGCAGACAAAACGGTATGAGTCTGAAAGGAATGCGCTTTTAAAAGCCCAAAACAAATATCAGGCACCCGCCTCTCAAACGTATCTCGCGGGCCACAGTTTGGGAGGTGCACTGGTGAACGCAATAGCCCCAAGTGGTTCCCACGCGAAGACGTATAATGCTGCGTTCACTATCAACCAAAAGGCGAGGGAATCGGTCCAGAATTTTCGGACTGCGGGAGATGCGGTGAGTCTATTGGCACCAAAAACGAATACGACGACATTGGGCAATCCACAGGCAGCCAACACATCAACACCGGGGAACTATTTGTTGAAGGCACACAAATTGGACAACCTTAAAGGAGCGAATATCTACGTATAATTTAAATGTCACTTTATGGATACAGTTCAAGTCGTGCTCCCGCCAATCTTTCAGGATTGGAGCAAGGGGGGACCCTATCCTCCGTGACCATCACGGATGCCACTATTACCGACCGCATCTATTTTAAACAACCAAACGACCCAGCAACAGGAAATTTAGCAGCTTATCTGTATGTGGATCCGGTGACGGACAACCTTATCTATAATAGTCCGCAGTTCAGTTCGGTGCTGTATCAAATTGGGACAGACCCGACGCATGCGGAAACGCTGTTTCAAATCAACCCATCTTCGATACAGTTCAATGTAGGGAGCACACTGGAAACATTGCCATTCAGTGAATTGTGGAATGTGGCTGGTTCCACAAGTAATCTTCAAAACCAAATCAACAATATCAACACGACGGTCACCGCGTCAACGGCCAAATGGGGCGCATTCTATAGCACTGTGACACAGACAGCATCAGTGAATACACCGACAGTGATGACATTGAATGTGGCCGACCCTAGTGGCAACCAGGTAATTCTAGCTGATATCAACGGGGGTGGAAGCTATCAAAGTATCCAGGTGCTGAGCGCTGGAGTCTATAACATCCAATTTTCGGTCCAAGTGACACACAGCAATAGCAGTCAGGACAATCTCCAGATTTGGCTGCGGAAGAATGGAGTGGATTATACGGAATCCAATGGAAGCCAGAGTGTTCAGTTAAACAATGGGGATGATGTGATTGGATGGAACTGGGTGGTGGCATTGAATGCGAATGATAAAATCCGTTTAGTATGGGCAACCAACAGCACATCCGTCAGTTTCCCCTATCGAGCAGCACAAACAAGTCCCTACACATCGCCGGCGATTCCGTCGGTGATATTGACAGTAACACAAGTAACGAGCAGCACCACAGGATTACAGGGACCTCAAGGTCCCCAAGGAGACAGGGGACCACAAGGTCCACAGGGAGGACAAGGACCGGTTGGTCCTCAAGGTCCAAAAGGACCAAAAGGAGATTCAGACAATGCTGGATGGATTTTGGGTTTAGGAGGGATAGTGTTTGGAACCGCATCATTGGCGGTGTCGTCAATGGTAGCTCTCGGTCTATTTGCTGGAGTGACCGCGGAAGGCGCGGCGGAGGGCGGAATAATAGGAGGGATTCAAGCACAAATAACAGCATTGGATGACGCAGTGGGGTATCTCCAGGAAAAGACAGCATTACAAAGCTGTAATGGAGCGGCGACGTCCTTCAAAAACTATTTGTATGTCGGAACAGTGTTGGCTCCGTCGAGGATAGGATTAGATGGGTCGACGGGAGATATAATTACGTATGGTGGGGATGTGAAAGTGAAAAACGAATTGGGAAGCACGACCGTCAATCTATCCGGTTCATCCGGAACCGTGGATGCCGCGACAGTCAGTGCTGATTTGTTTCAGGGAGGAAGTTACACGGGAGACACGGCAACATTTAGCAGTATCACGCTAGGGGCTTTGGGAACGGAAACGCAGAATATTGGAGGAGGGTATATCAATATAGGGAATGGATTGTCGAGCATTACTAATATAAATGGGGCATTGCTTCAGAATGGAGTTCCAGCGGGAATATTCAATGCGGCCACCAGCTTTTTCGGTCAGTGGTAGTGTCAATCTAAACAATCTCGATATAATTCAAAGGAGATATGTCAGTGAATAAATTGAAAAATGCATGGATATCCACAGACACAGGAGCGAGCGGCTACAGTCTGCGAAACGAGGGCACCACACTGCTTGTCGGGACGACAGACTTGAGCGGACAAACGAATATCAATGGACGTCAGCACCTGACGCAGACTGGATACCAGACGGTGGGCAAACGTCTCCAGTTCATACTTGATGCCACGACTGTATCGGCCACACTGGACGCAACCGACAGCGGGGCTATCGTCCAAGTCACATCCACTAATGGGAATAGAACGCTGTATCTCCCGCCTGTCAATGTTTTCAGCTCGATGCATTTCCACATCTACGTGCCGAAGACCAGTGCGAGTGCTATCAGTTTGTCTGTCGGAATTGCCACGTCAAATTCAATCAGGCCAGCCGTCCAGTCAATCTCGTATGCCAACCCATCTCTGACCAGTCCATCGTGGTATGTGATACAGCCCGGGCAGGCAGTGTATGTGTATTCCGATGCTTATTTTAGCACCACGTGGCTGGTGTCTGAGGTCGCACGGAACAACGTGGAGAATGTATGGATGGCGGAGAATGCGTTCCGCGGGGAATTGACCGTCTTGGATGCAAGCGGTGTCAAGCGGAGTCTGAAGGACCTGTCTGGTTGGTGCTACTACGACTCGACGGAACAGGCAGCCTACCTGAGCAATCCGGCGCAGGATGCAACTGTGTATGTAGGACCAGATGGAAGTGTTTCGGGAGAGAACTGTGTGAGCATAGGTGGGACGAGTGTGTATCTCACGAGTGGAACTGGAGCCATTGACATAGGAGGACGTATCAAGGTCAGAGCAACTACAACTCCTGTGCTGGAATTCACCACACTTCCAACCTATACAGGCAGTGCCAATCCAACCTCAACTCAATTCATCACCAAAGCGTATGGAGATGCGCACTATACGCTGGGAGGTATTTTGGGTGGCAACAACAGCTGGACGGGGACGAATGACTTCAGCATCAGCCCAACCTACAGTGGCAGCGCAACCCCCAGCAGCACCAGTCTCATCACCAAGGCCTATGCAGATGCGCACTATGGGACGACGAATGTGTTGGGAAATGACAACAGCTGGACAGGGAACAACGCATACAGCATCCTGCCAACCTACAGTGGGAGCGCATCTCCCAGCAGCACCAGTCTGATCACCAAGACGTATGTAGATGGGACATTTGTGAATATAGATGACACACAGACCATCACAGGCAGCAAGACGTTCAGCAGTCCCCCAACGATGAGCGGAGCGAACATCTCAACTGGGAGCATCTCAGTCGATGCTGTGTCAGGCACCGCACTCAACTTGTCGGACAACCAAATCGCCACGGGCTGGAAAACATTCGATGCTGGAGGAGTGGTCATACAGCCTGACGCAGAGCTGATAGTCAATGGCACGGTGACGAATGACGGCACCATACGGAATGAGATTGGGAGCACAGTCGAGTATTGGGGTGTGAATGTCAATTTTGGTCAGAGATATAACCGAGCATACAACACCATCACTGTAGGCCAAGCTCTCACTGCAGCTGACGTGGCAGGCAGGCAGTTGAATGTGCAAAACGCCACTGATATCCAAGATGTGTATCTGCCAGCTATAGCAGACTCAGCCGGTGTGTATTTCTGGATGACGGGAGACCCAGTCTTTGGAGTCTTACTCCTTGCTACACCCGGTGACCATTTCAGGGGAGAAAACGGAGTATCAGACACGGTCCTTGTGCCACCTGGAGGAACAGTCTATATTCAATACAGCGACACTGGATACTGGCTGTATAGTCATTTCAGCGGCAAAACGTGGGACCAACTCAAGCTATTGAATAACACGTGGTCGGGGACGAATGATTTTCTCGACAATCTGAATGTGCGAAACAACTTCGGAGATATGCAAAACCTTGGACAACTGACAACCTATCTCAACAGTGCAGTTGGGAGTGACCAAATTCAGATGGGGTCTGGAGATGGTGGGATTTTCGTGTATAACAACAGTGCCAATGTCGATATCACTTCACAAAATGTGGTCCTGTGTGGCGAAAATTGTGCTGCAACGATAGGTGGGACTCTGAACTTCACGCAGCGCATCCCTACCTATTCAGGAGGAGAGACTTACTCCTCTTCCAACCAGCTTATAACCCAAGGATTTGCTGACAGCAAATACGTTCTACAATCAGGAGCAGTCTCATCAGCGGCCAACAATAGCTTCTCAGGTCAAAACACATTCAACAACATCGTCAGTCATGCAGTCCATCCAACGTATCAAGGAGTAGATGCTCCAACACTTTCCTATCAGTATACGACAAAAGCATATGTGGATGGAACGATAGCCACACAGGGAGGGAATTATGTAAACCTGACCTCCAATCAAACCGTCGGAGGCGTCAAGACTTTCCAAAGTCCCATAGTCACGAGTGGCGCTAGCATTCAATCTGGAACGATTCCAGCATCAGCAATGTCACTGCCTTATGTTGACACACAGACAGCACAGAGCATTGATGGAGTCAAGACATTCACTTCTGCCCCAGTTTTATCAGGCATCAGTATTCAAAATGGAACTATAGCGGACAGTGCTCTAGCATATGCGTATGTAAAAACTGAAGCTGTAGACCAGACGATAGCCGGAGGAAAAACGTTCAGTTCACCACCCGTTATGTCAGGCGCCAACATTACAGCCGGGAGTATACCCACTAGCGCGGTGGCAGCAGGATTTGTGGACACGAGCACCACACAGACTATTGGAGGAGCGAAGACGTTCTCCTCTCCCCCTTCTATGTCAGGAGCCAACATTACATCCGGGACAATCCCCACCTCAGCGGTGGCAGCAGGATTTGTAAACACGAGCACCACACAGACTATTGGAGGAGCGAAGACGTTCACCTCCCCACCATCTATGTCAGGAGCTAATATCTACAGCAATTCTATCCCAACAGTCGGAATAGCAGGAACAGCCATCAACAAAAACGGAGATCAAACAGGAATCACCGGTAGTAAGCAATGGACAGCGGGAACTATTTCAATGGAAGGCACGTCGAAAATCAACATTGTCAACCAGTTGCTCATAGACGCATCCGGAGCAATGACAAACACAGGCACCATTTATAACATCGGGGATCAGTTTCAGAAGGCCATCGCGACATACACCACGAGTCAAACCCTGCCCTCAACACTGAGTGGTCGAATTGTGAATCTCGCACCTGATTCTACAGGAGTCACATTCACACTCCCCTCAAGCAACTCAACCAACAATGGATATTGGTATATCATTCAGGTGTGGAATTTCGATATCACTCTGGCAACCACCAGTCCAAACTTGTTCTACCAAACCAATACCAGTTCAGTAACTCTCAAAGCATCCCAAGTGTATTATGTCAATCAGGTTTCAAACTACGACTGGATCATAGGACAACAGATGTTTCAGAACTACACGGACTTGACAACCAACCAGACAATAGCAGGAGTCAAGACATTCAGCAGCCCACCGGTAATGAGCGGAGCGAGTATATCGGCAGGGACTATTCCCAACTCCGCATTGTCAACGACCTTTGTGGATACGAGCAGCACGCAGACGGTAGGTGGAGCGAAAACATTCAGTTCAAACACAACGTTCAATGGAACACTTATCACATCTAACGCAGCCTCTACAACTTCAATCGGAGAAGGGACAAAGGTCACACCTCCTAACAGCGTGTTTGTCGGATACAACGCAGGCAGCAATATGAATGGCAGCAGTGGCGGATACAACACCGTCGTAGGCCACAGTGCTCACCAGGGAGCAGCCAGTGTGGCGACGGACTACGACACAGCAGTAGGATGGGAGACTCTTAAATCCTACAACACGGTAGGGGGCACAAACACAGCTATAGGAGCACGCGCGGGTATGACTTTGACATCAGGAACAGGAAATTCATTCTTCGGAGCTTTCAGTGGGCAAGGATTGGTGAAGGGTCAAAATAATCTCGTGGTTGGTCAATCTATGACCTGGCTACAGGCAGGCAGCACGGCTTCTCTGGACAACAACATCTGTGTCGGCACATATGCGTTAAATTATGTTGGGAATGGATGTAACAACAACACAGCCATCGGGAACTATGGATTATATACGGACAGCTATACCACCGGCAGCCAGAACACGGCAGTCGGATCAGGGGCAGGCATTCGGACCAACGGGTCATACAACACCTTCTTAGGAGCATGCGGTGGAAGTAGCAATTTCAACACGGACAATGCCACATACAGCAACTGTACAACTGTGGGATATGGTGCTATTGCCTCAGGGTCGAACCAGATTGTACTTGGTCGAAGCACAGAGACAGTGTATCATCCAGGGGCAGCATCATTCACAGGAGCAGCTACATTCAGCACTGCGCCTACGATGTCAGGAGCTAACATCTCGGCAGGGACCATCCCAAATTCCGCATTGTCAACGACCTTTGTGGATACGAGCACAACACAGACGATTGGCGGCGCAAAGACATTCTCCGTTGCTCCAGTGATGTCTGGGGCAAACATCACCACAGCTACAATGCCAAAGTCGTGTATCTCTGACTTGAGCACGATTGTTCAGACAGCGGGAGTGCAATACATAAACGGGACCAAAACGTTCCAAGCTGGTGTAGCTGTTCAAGGCACATTCACACTGACTTCTGGACAATCTATTGTTCTGAGTGGAGTCAATAGCACAGTCAATTCAAATACATCTATTAATGGAGTGTTCAACCCGTATTATGTATACCCAACCAAGACAGCAACGTTTACAATAGATAGCTCGAACATACCAGCATATGTATTCATCACAGCAGGAACTACAGCAATCGCCGTGACTCTTCCATCTATAACATCGGCGATGGTTGGAGTTGTAGCAGTCAAGTGTAAACGATATGGAAACGCGACAACGGCTATCACCGCATCTGCGGCAGCAGGGCAAACCGTCATAGGTCATAACACACTGGCCACTCCGACTCAAACAGGGCAGCCGTTGATAGCATCGGGTTCATACAGTAGTTTGTTGGTAGCCCAAAGCACAACGCAGTGGGCTGTATATTAAATCTCAACAGAGGATATAAAATGACAACACCCGTTTATCCTCTTCCTGTTCCCACGCAGCGGACCGAGACGTCTGTCATTTCCTCGTATACCATTCAACGTCTTGAGGTTGTCCCAAACACGTCAGCATACATCACAGTCCAGTTATACAATTCAGAAACATTTATCTCCACGATGAATCTGGTGTTGGCTGGAGAAGAATACCAATTGTGGAAATCCGATGATTATCTTTTGGATTGGATAGAGGCGCAGATATATTTAGCCTATCCTGTTCCACAATGAATGACGAACGATGAACTTTAAAATATTATTATCTTGATTTGAGAAACCCAAAAAGAACCTTAAAGGAGACCATCAAAAGGATAATTGTTTCTCACCCTATAGGGGTTTGAAAAAGAGGAAAGAATAATATTTGAGGGTTCATCATTCGTCATTGTTTAGTTTAAAATAAATATTGTTGTTAATGAGGGTATTATAATTAACAAAGGTAATTTCGTTGTTTATGAATATATT
>JACCDO010574512.1_pt1 | contig 14331 bp, 14 predicted proteins | sample 7446101 | NCBI WGS metagenome assembly JACCDO01 (sample SAMN15323440, study PRJNA562643) | freshwater metagenome | isolation source: river surface water | place: USA:Blue River Watershed | collected 2017-08-16
AATAAATAATTTAAAAACATTTGATAATAATAATTATTCTTGGGATGAATTCTTACCAACAATAAAATTTATAGATAAGAAAAGCTATGAATTACAAGATACTAAATCTATTATTAGTCATTTTTATAATATTTATGAACAAATTAGAAGTTATAATGGTAAAAGTAAAAAGAAATTAATTGAATTATCAACCGAATTTAATAGTACACTCGCATTAATAAGTTATCAAGATATGCGTTTATCATATTCATTTTTTACATATTTGAATGATTATATTAAAAATAATGATAAAACCAATTTTAATAATGATAATAGTAAATATACAACCTATTTACTCCATAATTCTTTTAAAGAAAAATTCTTAGACACCTTCTTAAAAGATTCATCTATTAAACAAATATATGACCAACTTTTAGAAATTCGTAAATTATTAGCAAATAGTTCTAATTTGAATATTGAATCAAATAAATGGATTTTTATTAAGCCAAGTAAAAGTTTACATTTAGTAAATTTTCAAGAAGAAACATTAACTGAATTAACAAATAAATTAGAACAATTAGTTTTGAATACTAATTTAGATGTTGGACCAATGCAAGGTACTAAACGTATATACCAACATTATTATGATGTCGATTATGAAATTATTACAAATATTCTGAATGTCAATCCAGATATCGATAATTTAACATTGAGAGAAAGTACAATTAAAAAAATAAAAGAAAAATACCCACGTATGGATTCTGAATCATTAGAATTTAAATTAAATATTTTACTTAATACTAATGGTCACGTTCATATAGATATTACAACTGGTGAATTACGTAAAGATGTTGAATTAAAATTCAAAAATTTAGTTGTCACTCACAATAATATTGACAGTATGAGAAACTTAATTTCTAGATATGAATCGATTGCAAATAAATCTAAAAGTTATAAATTATTAGATACAAATTCATTACCAAAACAAAAATTAGTTTTTAGTTCAACTAGAAATGTAATTGAATCATTCTACTCTATTTTTAAGAGCAATGAAAATATTTGCAAACAACTTGAAAAAATACAAAATAGATATTTTGAAAATAAAAATGATATAGATTATAATAAATTTGTTAGAGAATGTTCTAATTTAATTGGTAAATCATTTGAAAATATTATCGACGATATGATTGATGAACTAGTATGGACGATACGTAATAATTCTTCAAAGAAAGAAGAACATATTAAAAAATCACTTAATACTATTTGTAAACAAGATAATTATTGGAATTTATTAATTAACTCAGTTGATGTCGATTTAAAGAGAGAAGGTTTTACTGATAAAAAGATTATTAATAGTGAATCTAAATTTAGAACAATTTATTTAAAACAATCAAAAATTAGTAATGAATTCAATTTACAAATTGAAAATATTAAATTTTTATTATTATTAATTTTAAAAATAAACAACAAATTATTAATACAAGATAATTATAATTATGAATCTAAAACACCTAAAAATGCATATAATGAATTGATTTTTGCTGTAAATTCAGTTATTGAAAATATTAAGACTTCTAATAACAACTTAATTATCGATGTTCCATTTGAAAAGATTAATAATTTTATTAACCATCTAGTTAGCTTTGAATCCGAGATTAATCCAGATGGTATATACAAGAGTGTTTACATAAATAATCCTGAATTATTAATATTTTTTACAAATTATATAATTATTTATTTAATGAATATTATTAATAATACCCATAAAAAATTTAGTAATTTAATTGTTTATATTTTTAATTATATTAGCGAATATAACAATGAAATCAATGGTGGATATAGTGATGATATCGTTGAAAAAGAAAAGAGTAAATATAAAGAAACATTAAGTAATCAAAGAAGACAAAATTATGAATCAATGTCTAATGATAGAAAAGAACTTAATTTGGTTAAACGTAAGTTAGGTTTAGCAAAAACTATATTTAGTGAAGATGATAAACAAACTGGTGATATGGATAATGAAACTGAAGATTTAATATCATCCACTGATATATATGGTACAGACGTTGAAATGAATATAATAGCTAAAAATTTAGATTCTTGGGATAATATAGATGCTCAACAAAGCGATGAGTCATATACTGATAGTTACGATATGTAAAAATATAAATTTACTATATTTTATCACAGTTCTATTAAATTGGTCCGACATACTGGACAATTTATTTTATTTTGATTTTTATAATTTATATCACACCAATTCTCGATACATTTAGTATCAAATATATGACCACATTTAGTAATACTAGCTTTTTTTATTTCATCAAAACATATAGTACATTTTTGATTGTTTATCATTTCTGAATTTTCAATATTATTTAAATTTACGATTTTACGTATAAATGACCGATTATAATTGCAGTTATTGAATTGTGATATTTGAATATTGTTATATCTACATATAAGAGTAGGATTATATATCCAATAAAGTATGTAATTAAACAGTATATTTATTATGTTTTTAATAATAATTGTATTTGAATTTGATTTATTAAATACCATTATTATAAATTAATTTATTTTATTTTTCAAATTATATTTTTATTAAAATCAAATTTTATATTATATAATGAATCAATATTTATTATTTGTTTATATTTTAATAATCGTATCAGTTATTGATTATTTAATGATTGGTGTTATAGCAAAGAATATGTGGAAAAAACAAATATTCGAAATACAAGGAATGCCATTAAATGTAAGATTAGTATATGGATTTTTATCTTATTTCGTAATTGCATTTGGTATTTATTACTTTATAGTTAAAGATGGTCGTTCATATAAAGATGCATTCATACTTGGTTTAGTAGCCTATGCAATTTTTGATTTTACAAATTTAGCAATATTTAGTAAATATAAATTGCATGTTGCATTAATTGATATGTTTTGGGGTGCTACATTGTTCGCATTAACTACTTTTATTATATATAACTTAAAACAAAAGAAATTAATTAAATAAAAATAAAATTACATACGATGATGTGGAGTATATGATTGTGATGTTGGTAAAGAATGTTCCATTGCAATAGATTTAAATTCTGGTCTTGGAGGACTATCGCTTCTAAATCCACTTGATGGTCTGTTTGGATTTGATGGAATTTCTGGTAAATGCGGTTTATTTGCAGTTGGGAATAATGGGTCTCGAGGTCTATCACGATGACTATCTGGTCTATGTTCATATGATGGACGTCTATGATACCAATTATTATATCCACCATATGAACCATAACCAGCACCATAATAAAATGGCCACCAAGAATAAATATATGGTCTATCATAATCATATGGATAATTGTTAAATTTAATTTCATATTCTTTATCAGCACCTTGGTTCATAGATAATACGACCACAAGAACTAAAAACATAAATAAAATACTATATAATATAATATTATCACTCATTGTATATTATAATATATAGAAAATTAATCTTCATCATCTGAATGAATCATACAAGTATTTTTCATTTTATTTGAAATAGATTGTCCAGAATTAACAAGTTGTTTTTCATTACTGTCTAAAATATCACCACTTTCATTTTCTTCTTCACTATCTGAAGATGAATTTGACGATGATGATGAATCGATTACAGCTGTTCTTTTTCTATTTTTAAATTCTTTTTTAGTAAAGGGCTTATCTAATTCATAAATAAACGTATTTTCGGTTGTTGTAGAATCTGATACAATTTTAGTTTCATAAATATCGTATAATAATTTCTTATATGATGATTCTCTTTTAAGATATTGTCTTGTAAAAACTGAGAAACTATCTACAATATCATAAGCTATCGGTATTTTCTCGTGAACTTTACGTACTATTCTTCCAATTGATTGTTCTATACTAGATTTAGAAGTTGTAAACACTGCGGCATCCAATGACGGTATATTTAAACCCTCTGAACTCATTGGATATGTACCTAAAACAACTCTCATTTTCGCAGAATTATCTAAATCTTTTTGTTTCATACCACCTATATAAAAACCAACTGTAGTATATTGTTGTACCATATCACGAATCACATTTAAATGTTCACGTCTATCACTTAATACTAATATTTGTCTATTATCATCTACTAACTTTTTAATTATACAATTAATCATCACATTTCTATTATGATTATTTACAATATTAGTAACCATTTTAGGTACACATATTTTACCAAATGAAGTAGTTTCTTCTCTATAATAATTTGGGTCTTTATCTAAAAACCTAACCACATTCACGCGTACCTTTCTATCATCTCTTTTATCTATTTTATAAATAATTGGACCTAAATACATATACATAATCTTTTGTAAACCATCGACTCTATTCGGTGTTGCAGATAATCCAATAGAATACCAACTATTAATTTTCGGTAATGCCCTTGAAAAAACTTCTGCATTAATATGATGACAATTATGTACAACAGTTTCGGTATTATATACACTATCTGATATGACAAAATTATGATTATCTTCTACTTCTATATCATAAACATTGCATTCTTTTAAATTAGATTGTTCAGTATAGCAGAATTTAGATAAATATAAACCCGATTTATCATAATTAACTAATTTATGATTAATATTTAAGTTATGTGCTTCAACCCACTCTAATTTATTATTTATATTATAAACTAAATATTTATGATTTGTGGTTGAAGTATATACACCATCTGTTGTATGAATATCTATTAATTCTTTATAATCATTTTCCCATGCATATGTAATACTTTTATATTCAAAACCTAATGTAGTTTGATTGAAAGATAAAACTTTTGGTAATTCTTGTTTTGATTTCCATAAATTATATAATTCAACAATTTTCATTTTACCTTTGTCGGTATTAACATATGTATTTGGAGGGAAACATTCATCAATAACAGTTGTACCAAATGAATTAAATGTTTCTTCTGAGTAGTCTTTCATAGAAATACTTTGAAGCATACCTATAACAATATCTTTATTATTAATATCAATCTTTCCACCCTGAATAATTCCGACTCTTGCAGCTGGTATAAAATTTTTAATTTCACTTATCCATTGATTTAATAAGAATTCTTTGTGTACGATGACCAATGCTTTCTTTTTAAGTTTTGAAATAAGATATAATGCAATAAAAGTTTTACCTAAACCACACGGAAGACATAATAAACCACCATTGGTTCCCTTTGTTAAATTAGCATCATTTAAACTACAAGTATTTAAAAATGTATTTACAATAGGTACTTGATTTTCTTTTAGAGAACCTTTGAATTCTAAATCGATATCAATACCTTTATTTATTTTGATAGAATCTGGTTGACCGAACTTATCAAAACCATAATGTTTTGGAAGATATAATTTATTAGAATTCTCTAAATAAACAGGGAATGGTTCCGCTTTTGGACCAAAATCTTCAGGTACAAAAGGTGTCATCATAAGTTGTTCTTTGATTTCATTTATTTTTTCTTCTGAATAGAACTTTTTAATTAATGTATAACCTTTTTTGCCATAAATAGTTTTTATTTGTGTAGAATTCATTTTATGAAATATTATACAAATACGTTTTATATAAGTATTATCAAATTTATAAAATAATTGGTTTAATAAATAAATGATTAAAACTATAATTATTATAAAACAAAATAAAAAAACCATCTAAAGATAAGACGAATTATAGATATTGAGATGATGTAGTAAAGTGGTTAATACGCTTGCCTGCTAAGCAAGTGCTCTCTGAGCGCGTGAGTTCGAATCTCACCATCATCGTTTGTTAAATATACTTAAAATAAAAGTATTAGTTTAAGTTTATTTATAAGATATTAAAAATATTTATTAATTATAAGATTATAAAATGAATTACTTTAAAAAATTCTTCTGTTCATCAACTCCTAATATTAATAATTGTAATGGTCATATAGAAAATGATTTATTATTTAAATTAAATTATAAAGCTTCATTAGTAGAATTTAATTCAAATTCGAATATTACAAATGTTATATTGGTTAATTTATATCCTAGAACTCCTTCAGAAACTGAATTATTTAAATCATTTTTATTTTCTTTTATTAATGATAAGAATCCAATTATTGGTAAAAAGAAAATTATTATAAATATTTATAATACTAATTATAGTTTCTATACATATAATTATAATATTCTTGGTAAAGTTAGACATTATATCGAAAATTTAGAAAATATTTATATAAATAATATAAATAATACAATTTAAACTAAATTATTTTCGAAATTTATATTATAATGTTAAGAACTTTAGAACGTTTCTACGCTGGTGTGTGTGGTGCTAAAAAAGATACCGAAACTTTCAATGGTATGCCTGTTCAAAAAGGAGCTGATGCTTCTAAACAAATGGATACCTTACCTTTAATATTAGCTTTAATTACTATATTATTATTACAATTAATCATCGGTAAATGGTTATGGAATAACTTTTTAGTTAATGCTATTACTGTTGTTAAACCATTAGCTTCTATCTTAGATATATTAGCTATTTCTATCCTTGCTAAATTAATCTTCTGTTAAATAATTTAATTAGAACCATTATATTATATTTTTAATTAAATTATATTATTATCTAATCATATGATAAATATAAATATGAATAAAACTGTTATATTAGGAATAGTATTCATTATTATTTTATTAATTTTACAATTTAATTATAGAAAACAAATTGGTATTCAAAGTAAACTTAACCTTTATTTAAAACAAAAAGATGCGTATAAATCATATATTGTTAACGGTCAACAAAAAGTACGTAATGTTCCTTACATGGATATCGATACAATTTTACAAAAATATAATAAATTATTAAAACCATCTACATTAGAATTTACTAATAAAAAATATATTTATTATCAAGGTAATTTTGATTTACAATTAAAAGATACTTCTGAAAAAATTATCAAACAAATACTTAATGTTATTAATGAATATTCTGGTAACAAATATAAATTTATGTCTATTGAATCTATTATAGAAAAAAGAAACGTTAATAATACTAAACTTGTAACTACTATGTTTTTTATGCACGAATTAGATACTTATTCTACACGTAAATTAGTACTTGAATATGTTCTCAATACTGATAATACTATTAGTTTAAATTATATTAAACCAACTACTTCATCTGATATGATGCAATGTACCGGATTAACTAAATTATTTAATAAAAAAGACGATAAAGAAACTATTAAAAGTAGTTATCATCTTAATTGGAATAATAATTTACATCCATACTATTATTTTAATAATGAAACATTACCACCTTGGATCCAAGTTTCTGGCCAATTAAAAGATGATATTAAGAATTTATATAAAGTATGTTATTCTCAAGAACCTTGTAAATATGATTTAGATAAATGGGATAATAAAGGAGTTAATTTACAATCTAAATTACATAAAAGTTGTAATGTTATTAATCATAGTGATAGAATTTTAAATCCAGAACCATATGTTAATCCTACTTTATTTAAGATTGATACTTAAAAAATATTATTTTAATTATTTTTGATTTAATAAAATAATATTTGTTTATTATATAAATAATGAAAGCTGATTTAAGAGAAAAAGCTGTACGTAAATATATCCAATCTACTTATGGTTCAATTTATAATAGTACAGGTGGTGGTAAAATTGAAGTCGCAGGTACTAAAGTTACTGATTTTTTCAAAAAAGTTGCATCTAATCGTTTATTAGATATCTATCTTAAATATTTAGGTGTTAAAGTTTTAACTACTGCTACATTAGTTCCTTTTGCATTAATTATGGGTAAAGACGCGTTCGAATCTTATATTTTAAACAGAGGTCAAGTCGGTGGTGCATTCTTAGATGTTAAAATTCCATTCATCGACCATCCTTTAATCGGTACTGTTATGAAATTAGCTGATATTTCCTTAGTTAGAGCAAATGCTGCTACTTTAGTACCATTAGGTATCTTAATGATTGCATATGATATGTTAGAAAAAAGAAATAAACAAAAAGGAGGTTTCTTATTTGGTTTATTCGGTAATGAAAACAACAACCAACAAAATAATAATCAACAACAACAAGAAAACAATCAACAACAAAGAGTTAGTGAAGAAACTCAATTAAAAGTACAAAATGAATTACAACAATTAGTTAATGATTTAAATAACAGTACTAATCAATTACAACAACTTAATAATAAAAGATTACAATTACAAAATAAAGTTAATCAACAACAAACTGGTGGTAGTCGTAGTTTCTTAGGTGCTGATGTTCCACAAAACTTTGTTCAAAATGCTACTAATATTATTTCTGGTACTTCAAATGAAAATAGAGATGGTATATTAGCTGGTTATCCAAATAAATTTATTGAAAATAATTCTGAAATTTTAAATACTTGTCAAAATGGTAGTTGTAATCCAAGTGGTATGATTCCTTTAAACAATTCTTTTAAAGCAGTTACATCTGGTTTTGATAAATATGGTATTCCAAGTACTGTTGTTGAAACTAAATGGGTTACACCAACTGTTTCTGATGAACAAATTAAAAATGTTATTCCATCATCAATGGCTGGAGGTTCTAAAAGAAAACAAAAAGGTGCTGGTTCTGATTGGATGAGTTCTCAATATTCTTTAGGTCCTGTTAATGCTCCTTCTATGAGTCCACAACAAGTTGCTGCATTTACTAAAGATGCTATTCCAATTACATCAGTTAATGATGCTAAACTCATTATGGATACACCATTATCTGAAGTTGGTAAAGGTGGACCAGTCGAAGGTTATAATATTAATGGTGTTCCAACTACTAAATATGGTGGTGCTCGTTCTAAATCTCGCTCTAAGTCTCGTTCTAAGAATAATAAAAAATCACCAAGTAAAAAATCCCCACAAAGAGGTGGTAAAAAAACATCTAAGAAAAACTCTAAAAATAATAAAAATAAAAAATAAGTAAATAATTTAATTAAATTAATTCTTTTAATTATATTATTTAAATTTTTAGATATAGTCTGAATAGTTTCCTTTAAAATAACTATTACCATCTATTTGATTATTATTATTTTGGATATTATTTGATGCAACTGTTGGAAATGTTGATTGTTCTCTAAAGTCTACAAACCCTACAAATGGTTTCTTATGACTAACCGGATTTATTTCAAACATTCTATTATCTTTTTCTTGAATATTTTGTCTAAATTCTTTATAATTTTCATTAAAGTAATGTGGATTACTATTATATGTATTAAATGATTCTACTTGTTGTTGGTTTCTTTCAAATATACGTTTATTAAATGTTTCTTTATTATTTACATATTCAGTATGTGAACCACCTACTGTATTATATGTAGAATCTTTATTTACCATTCTTGTAGATTGACCAAAATTATTAAAACTACTAAAGTTATTATTTTGAGGTGGAAAATTAACGTTTTGAGGGAAATTAGTGTTTTGAGAAAAATTATTTGGATATTGATAATTACTCATTTTCTTATATATTGACATTTTGTTTACAAAATATTATCACATGAAATAATATATAAATGAGTAATACTTTATTTGCTATAGTTTTATTATTATTTATGGTTATAGTTGTTTCATATTTTAAGAAAAATAAAAAAGAAACTTTCGAAGGGGTTTTTATTGCACAACCTTCTAAATGTTATCAATGTGAAGCTGAATTAGAAATGAAAAAAAAATATATGGGTGGACCTACTAAATGTTTTGATTGCGAAAAACAAATGTTAGCTATGGGTAAAGATGGTAATTTAGGTCAAAATACTAAATGTTTCGATTGCGAACGTCAAATGATGTAAATACAAATATTTATATTATATTTTTTTATTAAAATATAAATATTTTATAAATTAGAAAAATGTTGCTTTATTATTTTGAAATTCTCCAACTTTATCACCAACTTCATTAGTTTCTTTTATAACTAAATAAATACCTTTTGGTTCTTCATTTGATACATAATAGTATTTTTTACCAATCTTTTCAACTGCATATTCTATATCATCTTCTTCTACTTCATCTTCTTGGTCTTCAACTATTTCTTCTTGTTCTTCCTCTTCATTAACTTCTTCAGTTACTTCTTCAACAGATTGTTCTTCTTGTTCTTCAATTTCTTCTGAAACTTCTTCTTCTTGAACAGGTTCTTCATCTAATATATCTCTAGCTACAATTAATGGTTCTTCTTTAAAAATAATTTCATCGACTGGTTCATTTTTGGGAGTAGATGCTATAGAAACCGGTATTGATTTTATTTTTAATAATTCAATTTTCTTATTTAATTGTTCAATAATTAAATCTTTTTCTTTGATTTGTTTGTTCATTGCACCTAATAAACTAACCTTTTTAAGATTTTTCATTTCTTCTTCTAATTCTTTATTTTTATTTTTTAATGATATAATTTGGTTTTCGTAATCTGTTTTTAAATTATCAAAATTAGAAAACTTAGCATTAATATTATCTATTTCTTTAGAATGTTCTTTTTTAATTTCTTCAATTTTATTTTGATATGAAATAACTTCTAATGAGTAATCATTTAGAATTGTTAAAGCTGAATGATTCATTTGTTTAAATAAAATTTGTATATTAGAATCTAAATTTTCTTTTAAGTTTTGTATGTGTTTTAAAAATTCTTCATTGCGCATTATAAATTGAAATTATTATTAATAACATGAAAAAGCTTTAAGTAAATAATTTAATTATATTGTAATTGATTATACTCTGGATTATAGCTATAATTTGTGATATTATTTATTCTGTTTTTTACATTTTCTATATTTTCTCTTGCATTTAAAACTACTGGAATTAATGGATATTTTTCAAATAAATTTGAATTCATTAAATTCGGTTTAATTACCTTGTCTATATATTTACCTGGACTAAATACTGATAAAGGATTTCTTAAAGTATCAATTGCAATTGGTAATGTAATACTTACAGTATTTGTTACACCTTCAATTAAATTATTTCCTCTATTCAATGCTTTATTAATAGAAAATAACATTGTGGATGCAACATCTACCATTTTTGCAAATAATGGAAATATATTCATCGCCCCTAAATAAGCTAGACCCCATTGTTTTCTAGAAATATTATAAAACATACCTATCAAATCAATAAAATGTTCGGCTAACCATTGTAAAGGTCTAGATGCAATTATCGAACCAACTGATAATCCTGCAAATGCACTATTAACTACAGGTATTGGTATTGCGGAACCTAATGTTAAAAATAATTGTAAAAATATCGGTATTACTGGACCTAACAGATTTCCTATAATTCCCATATTATCAATCATTACACCAATAATATCTAATGGTACTCCTATTGCTGGACCAACAATTGGTAAATTCTCAAGTTGGTATAATGGGAAAAATACCCAATTTAAACCATATACAACTACACCTTTTGTAACACCTAATGCAAATTGTGATAATTTTACAAAATTAATATTATTTAAATTAAAATTTTCTCTGATTATTGGAGAATCTACAATCTTTTTTGCTTTGGTTCTTATATTTTCATCATTTATTAATCTTTCTACAAAATTATTTTCATAAAACCTTTTATTTAAATAACCACCTTTTTGTTTATTTAAATCATCCAATGATATATATTCATACTTGGGTTCTTTAAAAGAATCATATAAATTAATTATGTTTTTAGAATTGTTTTTTAAAACATTCTCTGCCATCTCTTTTGAAATAAAATATTTTCCATCACCATCTTTTAATTCCATTAATTTTTTTATTTTTTCATTTTTGCTACTATTTGATTTAAATATTAAGTATGATTGATAAATCAATAAGTTTAAATAATATAAATCTCGCATTATCATTGAGAAATCGATTTTTTTATTTTCATCAATCAAACCATTCATTGCTAATTGACTATATATCTCCTTTAAAGAGTTATATCTTTTATTTACAGTATTATCCATTAATATAAGATGCTATAATTCTTTGTATTTTTTTGATTATTTTAAAAATATCAATATAAATTATATACTATACTATGAATAATACTTGTGCTCCAACTAATTCTAAAAATAGTTATACTTGTTTCACAAATGAATCACTTGTTGAAATTGCTAATGCATATAATAAAGAAAATCCAAATAATAAAATCAATATTCCTAAACTATTTACATCTCGTAATCGTCATAATTTATGGTTAAATATTAAAAAAGCTATGAAAAGATATACTCCTTGTGATGCTGATTTTTGTTTGTTAGAAACCGATATTCTTAAAAAAAATGCAGATATTGATGACTTACAAGAAGATTTTAAGCCTGAAAAACCGATGGAGTGGTACAAAAATAATCGAACTTGGTTATCAAATATAGATATAGATGAAGTTATGAGTCAGTATGAAAAAGATACAGATTTTGAATTCATCGGTCCTGTTCCAATCGATTTTGATTATAAAACCAATAATCTTTTTGGAAGTTGTATTGTAAACGAGTTATGTAATCTTAACCTTGAAGAACTAATTAATAGAGGTAAAACTAAATTAGGTGTTATTTTCAATCTTGACCCACACTATATGTCTGGTTCACATTGGACTGCTTTATTTTCTGATTTTAATAAAGGCGGCATATATTATTTCGATTCATATGGTACACAACCTGGCGAAGAAGTTATAAAATTAATGCAACGTATTAATACTCAAGGTAATGATTTAATTCGTAATAAAAAGATTGATATTAATAAAATGGATAATGAACACTCATTAATCCGTAAATATTCATTGTACGATGAACAACCTGATATATTAGTTATTAATGATAAATACAAAGATTTACAAATCAACTGTCCTGTATATATAATGAATAACCCAAATGAACTTATTGTTGATAATAATAAATTTAATTGTATTTCAAATAAAAATAAATATGTTTTAAAAACCATGCTTCCAATTGATAAAGATGCTCCTAAAGAAGGTACGATATTGTGTAAAGGATTCCAATGTTTTTATAATGACCATCGTTTCCAATTTAAAAATTCTGAATGTGGCGTATACTCTATGCATTTTATTATTGAGTTTTTAAATGGTAAAAAATTTCAAGATATTATTGACAATGTTATCGATGATGATTCAATTAATAAGAAACGTGACATCTTCTATCGTGATAATATTATTAAAAAAATTAAAAAATCTGAATTATAATCAATTTATTAAAAAATATGATTTAATAAAATAATTATGACTTTTTCAGACTTTTTATTTTAATTTGAATAAATCTTTTAAACAAATTCTTATTTTGGAATTATTTTTATTAATTGCTTCTAAATTATACTTTCTAAATTCACTATCGTTCTTTAAAACATCGGTAATCTCTTCATTTAAGATAGATTGTTCATTTTCAATACTTCCTTCCGGAAATAAATCCTTGTTTATCATTGAATCAAATGTACAATTTATAAATTTGGATTTTTTATATATGCTAAACCCATTATAAGCCGATAATACTTCAATTAAGTTCATATTATTATTTTTATAATCATCTATCAAGTCCATAATATACTTCTTCATATAGTTCATAACATTATTATATTTTTTAAAATGAAATACGCTATAAACATATGGCTGAATAGATAGGGATGATATATTATTATATTTACCATTTCTTAAAAACGATATACAATCCCAATCATTAGTTATCGTAAATGCATATCTAATAGTATCTACATCTATTTGTACATCGTTTGTATATTCATTCATATCGGTAATTATAAAATATTCTAAGTTTCCATCAGTCTTATATACTTCCTTTAATAAAAGGTTATTAACTTGTTCTGTTCGTTTTGTACGAGCTAATCCAACTACTTTATTATCGTTATCTATTAGAATTTTATTAATTTTTGAATTATTATAATTAGTAATCATCTCAATTGAATTATCTATTGATTTATCATAAACAATAATTAATTTTATTTTTGTAAAAACATTTAATAAATTATCCAAATTATCAAAAAAATATGGTAAATTATATTGATTATTATATACGTAAGTTCCAATTATACATTCCATTTATATTCTATTTCGATAATCTTTCCAATATTTTTCTTCCATTTTCCAATATAGTTTTTGAAGTTCCATCTTTTACCTTCTTATTCCATAACATATACATCTGTTTAACACGGCCATTTATTTCAAAGTAATTTTTATATTCACCTTTATACTCTTTTTTAGGCGCAGTACCTATGTAATTATAAAACAATGTTTTCATATCTTCATCCCAAATACCATCCTTTTTAAATTGACCATTTGCCATTTTTAATAAATAATTACTACTTGATATATATGGTTTACTAGTCGTTAAACCACCATCT
>JACCDO012010419.1_pt1 | contig 14330 bp, 11 predicted proteins | sample 7446101 | NCBI WGS metagenome assembly JACCDO01 (sample SAMN15323440, study PRJNA562643) | freshwater metagenome | isolation source: river surface water | place: USA:Blue River Watershed | collected 2017-08-16
CTCTTATTATTATTATTATTATTATTATTATTATTATTATTATTATTATTATTATTATTATTATTATTATTATTATTATTATTATTATTATTTATATTAATTATTATTTGAACGAAAATAGCAGTTAAAGTACCAAAAGAGCAAGAATTCGAGGAACTTATCTCTAAAGCTAAATCTTACGGCATTGTCTATTATCTAGTTAGAGACGCAGGAAGAACTCAAATTGCAGCTGGATCTAAAACCGTCCTTGCACTAGGACCTGCGCCTAAAGACTTATTAGATAAAATAACCGGACATTTAAAGCTGCTTTAAATTACAGTCAGAACAAATGATAATGTACATTATTAAGCATTTATATCAATTATTATTCGTATATACGTTGAATTCATTATTTTATTTTTGGGTCATCCGCATTGCAGCAGCTTTCGCTAATATTTCTCGTCGTTCATTTATAGAAATAGTTTCTACAGCATTAGTACTACTGCTGGTATTATCACTTCCAAGCTTCATACCAGCACCAGAAAATGCAGTAAGAGGCTTCGACGAATCCGTAATACTACGAGCACCATTATTACCATCATTTACAGGTGCCTCATTAGTCAATTGCGGTGGAATCAAACATGAAAAAAATGAACCGATGAAAGCAAGTCTATTGATATAACCGGGTATTTCTTTGTTCAACAATTTCTTAATAAATGCTTCCGCAAAGTGGTTACAATTTCTTAAAATTATGTTGTAATCACTTCCTCTAAACTCAACTCGCAATTCATCTAGAATTTTGTCCATATCACGTGATGTACCTTTAAATTCTCCCATATCAATTGACTCACGAAATTTTGCACCAGGAGCATATTTTGGTTCAGTACTGAAAACACCTCCACCCGATGCGAAAGTATATTCTGCAGAGTTTATCTGTACACCTGAATGGAAAAGACCCAGACCTAAAGGTAAAAGTAAATCATTGTTCTCGTGTAGATCGTACACATTTAGAACGACTCTGTTCGACTGAATTGATGCCAAGCGCATGATGAATATGTTCCCTCCCAATGAAATAAATTGCTTTTATGACTTTCTAGTGACTAATTATTTTCGGATTTTCCAAAATTCTTTGTGGGGCCCAGGCCCAGGCCGCCCGAAAAACCAATATTAATACCATACATCAAATATTATGAAAGATATACTGTAGTATTCATGTGCAAGTTTGTTTTTACCATAAATTTTAGCATTCGAGTTGATAGTAACCAGTAACAATCGAGATTCACGTTAATTACTAACGTAATTTTTCAAAGCGTTAATTGACCCATTCAGTCGGGTTAGAAGTTACAGCAAAAAATTATAATCCTACAGACGAAATCAATCGTATTTTCCCATGGGACTGGATTATAATACCGGTATTTTACAATTAAACATTTATTCAAAATACCAATATATACAGTACTACTGCACGAGGTGACTTGCGCCGACTCCGTCTCGCAGGGAAAATGCGTTCTTCTCGCGCTAGCATTTTTTCTCATGGTTCCAGCATATATAACTCGTGGAGAGATCTAGAATTCGACGATATTTTCAATCTTGCTGGTAAAATTTTACTTCCAATTTTGAAGATTATAATCATCCTATGTGTTATGATAACGATTTCAATAACAGTGACGTATATATCATACATCTCAATGCTTCCTAAAGCATTATTAAAAGAACCAATTTATTTTGACTATAGTTTGAAAAATCCAGTTGCTCGTGTTAGTTTGTTGTCCTTAGAAAAACAATGGGATTATGTAAAATTAGATTCATCTCAGTATGAAACTTTTGATAAAATTACTTCCTATCCAAAGAAGCGTTTCCTTAAGGTTAATTCATATTATTCTATCAATGTAGATTTTGCACTTGCAAAGTCTCCACGAAACTATGATATTGGGAAATTCATGTTATATACATCAATAATTGACTCTAATGGCGACTCGATTGCCAAATCAACTAGACCTGTAGTTATTCCTTACCAATCAGACGTTAGTAATTTCTTACTTTATGTTGCAACTTTTCCTATGAAATTGCTTAATTTTGTACCACATATGGAAAATAATATAGTCACGATTCCAGTTATGAATCAGTTCAAAGAGCCCCCTGGTAGCGCACCCGGAACGGAATTTATCGAATTATCACTATCCTTGGCAACACCTGATATATACGAAGCAACACTTACTGTTATGCCTGTTTTAAATGGGCTCACGTTTTATGTTTACTATTATCCAAATTTATTCATAATTACTAGTAGTGTGATTTTAACACTTTTTCAAATATCAATGGTAGTATCATTTTTAATTTTATCGTGGGCTTATACATATATGTTTGGCTCTTCAGTCGATTCAGGCGATGCGTTTGATAATTCCGAACCAGAAAATAATTTATTTGGAGATGTTTCAAGCTCAGGCATCACACAAAGTGAGGTTGCATCACCAGTCCATAATATGGTTTATGATAGGAGTGTAGTGGAAGAGGATGATAGTGTAATAGATGACAATACTTCGGATCTGAGTAATGAGACAAATACTTTTTCACAGGAAATGCTGTCGCCATTAGAAACTACAGGTCTAAGAAACCGAAGAAAATAAATAATTTAGGCTTTTGTACTTTTTGTAATATATTATACAATACAATATTATATTTCCACGAAAAATTAAGAATCAAAATCCCAAACGATTTTATCATTATCAGATTCAAGTAAATCCAGCTCTTCAGGTTTTATCTTTGTCATATTTAATTTTGCTTCTTTTTCTTCATCTAATTCACCTAACAGAACTATAGTATCACCACGTACAATATACAATCCTAATTCAACATCACAATACTTACCAGGCAAAATTATTCTCTCGCGAGTATCCTCTAATATTAAATTTAAATACTGATCAAAACTGCGTAATTTTCCAACCAAGTGTCTGCCATCTCGAAGAATAAGCATCAATGTCTTATCGAGATGTTCTATTAACGACGCGGCTCCCGGTAAATAAGCCTCGTTTGATTCATCCATCGCACACACACTCCTCCTCTAAGCACTTGACAATGTCGATTACTTTGTCTGGCTTAAACCGGCACCGGTACTGCTTTTGAAAAAATAAAAAATAAAAAATTACTATATTATATTACAACGAAGTTTTAATAAATAATGAGCTGCAATCCTATGACTTATGGTTCGTTTTTAAAGTGACGATAGATTCAAAATAGTTGTGTAGACAAAAATGAACAAGCAGTTATCGGTATTTGTTTAGAAATACGATTGAGATGACAAACTATTACAAGCATAAACATACACATCTGGAAAATGATCAAGGGCCATATTTGGGCTGATAACAATATCAGAAAAATCGTCATTAAAAGCATCCACGGGAGTATATTTTGACCTTGTCAAACAACAACATCTTGCATCTTCAGCTTTGATTAGGTGGACAATACGACCAGGTATATACAATGGAACTTCTTTTGTTATGTTGCTAATATTCTTATTAGACTTTGAAATAAACTCACTGACGTTAGTTAAAAAGTCGCTTGCCGGAGCTTGGCCTCTCGGATATAGTAACAAATCAGGATCAAATTCTTTGAATAATGCTTGCATAATCATCATTTTACTAACTTTAGCTCGACTTATAGAATCTAGCACATCATTCCTCAGCTTAGCCAAAGATAATGCTGATGTTCGACAAATAATGTCATTATCTAGGACTATAGATGTTACAAAAGACGTGGTACTTAAGGCAGTATCACGATCGAAAACACTATTAGGTGTGCCAAATGTAACACATTTTAAATGAGGAAAAATTGGCTTTAAAAGTAAACCCAATATGACCGCAACACCAGCTCCCAAAGAATGGCCTGTTATTAGAAGGTCGAATCCAGAAAAATCTCCATTGATTCCGTTATTATGTCCATTTAGTGGTGTATTTACACCTTTATTTATATCTTCTGAAGTATTGTTACTAAACAATTGGTTCAATATTTTACTAGTTTCAATATCCTCACGAATTTTTTCGGCAGCTTTTAAAAAACCATTATGGGTCCAGACCTTCGTTCCATCGAAACCCCATTTACTTCCTGTTGTACCCATATTAACACATTCTGCTAGAGCATCCGTAACACAATCCTCTAAGGAAAGAGTTCCACGAATTGCTATGATAATGGATTGTATCTCCCTGTCAATGTAAATACAGTAAGGTTTAGCTACAGTATCATTTTCAAATGCAGCATATACCAATTCAGCATTCATTTTCTTGACCATAGAATACACGGAAGCTTCATTAATGCCACACAAGTTGTCACCACTAATACTTTTATTGTTATGGTGTGATGACTTAGCTCTTCCTCTACATTTAGTGCACCAAGATTGACGAAAAAGACTTGAAACACATAATGAGCACAATCCGGATACTGGCTTCATATACATTAAAATCATAGATGTATATGCTGATAAAGCATAAACAGAGCATCTCGCAAAGATATCTAACTCTTTCTGATCAGAACTAGATTGTAAAATATGCCTACCCATGTATTGAGATCGCTTTCTTGTCATTTTACCAAGTCTACCTACTTCTAGCCCTGATTCAATATTTAGCTCAGTTTCATGAGTGCTATAACGAGAGTTTTCTTCTTCAAATTTAATATGAATCTGATTTCTTTGCTGTAACCTTACTAATATAATTCCAGCTACAACATCTGAAGGGACAACATCCAGAAAGCCATCATGATGAAAAAAATTAGTCAACACTTTAGCAACAGCCTCTAAATCCTCATGAATATTGCTACCGCCAAATATATTGCAGCTGCATAATTGTATAGACTTACATAATACACGACAACGACTGACCCAAATTTCGTTAGTCTTATTCTCATCATTTTGTGTCAATATGCCAACTGGATTAGATGAAAACAAATAACAGCAGCAAAAAAGAGAAAGTATATCAATTAGCTGCGATATAACAACAACACTTAATAATAATAAGTCTATTTTATTTCCATTATCTAAATCATTAGAGCAAGGAATTGATGAATGATGTTGGATAATTAAGAGACCCAATATTGCGAAAAGAAATTGCAATATTCCCAGAAATATATGCACTGACAAATATTTTTTCATATTATATCGCTTGGAGACCTCGACAATAGAGCCTCTTAAAGCTATAGAAGTAATACACATCTCTATAATTATGGAGGCGACAAAAATAAATAATGAACAGTACAAATAAAACAACAAAACCCAACCATCCGCGCATAACTCTAAGCGATGATTACAGTAAATTATAAACAACAACAATATTATACACCAAAATACTCGACCTAATATGGAACAAATTATGGGTATTGGAAGTTCATCACCGGCTAAACGCCAAAACCTACCCCCATATACCAGATGAGGCATTATACAATAAAATTACTACTGAACGATAACACTTTGGATCAATACGAGAAGAAAGAGACCCCTTGGTTATTTGGGTTAAATAATTATCGCAAATATGGCGAAATAATATTAAAATCCAAACAAAATTAATTGAGCAATTGTACTTATTACTGTACAACTTGTACCTCACTCAGGTTTGGCTTAGACCTTGGGACCGGAAAAATTCGCGGAAACAGAAATTATTAATAATATTTTAATCATACCATAGTGTATTAAATAAATAACATACAAAAAAATATAAAAAAGATTTCTATTATATTCAATTGTGCATGGAATAACACACAAAACAAAATCAAGAAACGTCATAATCTATCTAATACCATGATAAAATCAAAGAAAGTATACAATCATAACAACAAAGGAAAAAAAAAAAGTACGCACATGTAATGTGCAATGATTTTTTATCGTTATCCAATATAACGGGTAGCATCAATCTTCATTTCATTATTAATAAACCTATAAAGTTTTATATTAATCACAACATTACTAGAAACAAACAAGATAGTATCCATTATTTTTTAATATACGTGAAACTTTTAAAGAATTTTAAGAGAAAAAAATAACAAAGTAAATTGTTAAACGGTGATAATTTGTCCAGTAATTAAGAAGAAATTAAGTAGATGTTAATAAAATATTAGTTCTTACAATTGTTAATTTTTTTTTCACTGATGATCATGGTCATAATTTCTGATGAAGTTATTGATAACACTTAAGTAGAAAAAAAAGTATACAATTTGATATATTATTACGCTTTGAAATAATATTCTCAAAATCGTAACACATTTAGTGACATCATTTAATCAAGCTAAGAAGCATCGTAATTGCAAAAATTTTCAGCGTTATCTTATTTCCAAGCGTACAAAGAAAAATAAAAATAAGTTTTTTTGTTTCCTTTGACGATTTCATTATGTTCCATGGATTAATAATTGTGTTCATATTGAAATATGTTAATAATGAAAACAAAGCTTCATTTTGGAAGAACTTAATTGTAAAATACAACACAATTTATAAAGTTTTGTGCGATACGTGGAAATAGAAAAAAATAAAATTTTAAATGTACATAAACGTCCTTGAATTTATTTTTTCTTTGTTACAGTAAATTCTAAAAGTTATTAGAAATTGCATTCGTGAATTGACATCACTTGGATGTAATCATTGTTTACTTACGACGCAGTTGATGATACATTTGATGTATCTGCAGACATTTTTTATTTTCTAATTTTGTACCAACAACAAAAACAAGAATTATATGTTTACAGATTATGTAAAATCACAAGAATAATAAAAAATGTGAAAATGACAGAAATTACTAATGCTCATAGAGTAACATCCTAAGAACCTATTATGATATATATAGTTACTGAAAATAAAATCAAATCTATGCATACATAATCTAAAAAATCATATGTTATAACATATCGTCCATACATCTTTGAGACTTTAATTATAGATATTTATCAATGACCTGACACTTTTATAACTTATCCTTCTCGTTTATTTAGCTTTGAGCAATTTATTTAATTATTGTGTATACCGTATAAAAATTTAATATAATAAAATACCTATTATTTTTTATATTTTTAAAGTAATAATTGATGAAGTATGTACTGAAATAACTACTTTGTTAATATTTATGACAACCTCGTATTTGATGATCATTTAAATTACATAATTCATGTATTAAATGTACCATCATATGTGTACTAATTATGATATAATTATTATATTATAATATAGTACATTTGTTGGTATTCGTTTGTAGTATAAATTTATGATATCAAAAATTTCATCATACTGCTTCAAGCAGATAATGATATTAGTTTTCACTTTTGTTTTTTTAAATTTTTACAAACAACCTACACTTATATTAGAAATATGGAAATGCTTTTCCAGTGGCAACAGCTTGTGTTACAATACCAGCAAAAGCAACCATTGCGAGACGGCCATTTTCTATTTCTTTTAATTCCATTGTCTTATCCTCTTTTCCCTTAGAAAAATTTAGAGGGTCAAAACCGTAATCTCCTGGTTTACGACCAGAACCATTTAACATTTGATAAACTGCGATGACAGAAACAAACTCCAATACAACAACAGTGGTTAAAATTTGTGACATACCACCCCAAGATACTGCAGCATTATGGGCAGCAACTGATGACACAGCATGAATGTCGCCAGGTAATTTGATGCCAAGATCAGTTGCAACAAAGCCTAGCGTTGCCAGCATTGCAGTACGGCCATGCTTTAATTCAGCCTCGCGAAGGAAACGTGGGTCAACAACATCGCTAAATCCAAGGGGATCAAATCCTTTGTATCCAACCATGCCCTTAAGCTTTTCAGGTGCTCTTAGAAATGGTACTGCTTCGCTTTTTGAAGACATTTTTAGTGTGAAAGCATTGGTGCATGCAGCAAGGCAGCATAAAACGACGACAAAAAGCATTTCTGGCTCTTACAGCTGCTGATTCTCTCCTGGTTTTGTTCAAAAACCTTGTTTTTTCCTAGTTGAACAAATCCTGGTTCCGGCCGGAACTTTTGTGGTGACGCAAATTGGATTTCACATCAAGAGCGAGCCTCGACAGCATTTGGTTAGCACTACACGGCACGAAGACAGGAAAATGATGAAAGTGGCTTTATTATTTTGCTTTGTAGCAGTTGCATGCGCATTTAGCGTAAATTCAGTAAGAAGAGCAAGCAACGTTGTCATGATGGCTGACAAATCAAAAAGTCTTCCATTCATGCCAAGACCAGTAAATTTAGATTCATTAGGAGGCGCTGGAGATGTAGGTAAGTTCTAAAATGAAGAAATTGTTAATATGCATTTAATATATTAATTATGTATGCAATTAATTCATATTAAGTGATATATACATAGCATAGAAATATAAATGTTGAAGCACAAATAGTGCTTTGTACAAATTAACTCCAATAATAGCGAGTTTCTATTTATTTCTTACGTTTTCATTTGTTTTTAGGATTTGATCCAGTTGGATTTTCAAATTGGATTGACCCACGTTGGTTACGTGAAGCTGAACTTAAACATGGTCGTATATGTATGCTTGCGGTCGCAGGAATTGTTGCTGCAGAATTTATCCATTTGCCAGGTGATGTTCATAACGTTGGACCAATTGCCGCACACGATGCTGCTGTAAAGTTAGGTGCTATGTGGCAAATTCTTATCTGGACATCACTTTTTGAAGTATTTTCAACAAAAGCTGTTATACAAATGTTAGAAGGTAGCGGTCGTGCTCCAGGCGATTTTGGTTTTGATCCTTTAAATTTTTTCAAAGGTAAATCAGATGCCGCTAAGCAAGATTTAGCTACTAAAGAATTAAAAAATGGCAGATTAGCAATGATTGCCTTCAGTGGAATTGTAACCCAGGCTGTATTAACTGGTCATGGTTTCCCTTACACTGCATAAAACTCAAATTCCTATGTATACATACAATCTATATTTCAACGATTCTATTTTGTCAGTAATATGCCATGTATTTTAATAAAAATATAATATTTTCCATTTTTTTGGTTCTTTATTATATATATCTACACATTAATTATAACATATGCTTAAATTCATTCTCTAATTGCTTCAGTTTCGCTGGGTCTTTTGAGAGTTCCTAAGAAGTACATAAATACACATAAATATATCTTAAGAATAAATTGAAAAAAAAAAAAGAAATTAATTGGTTTTACCTCCAGAGCGTCGGCAGCATTTTCCATTGCTGCCTTAAATTCGGGTGATTTAGTGTACTGTTCCATTGACGCTTTAAATGACGGATTATTCATCATTTCTTCAACTTCTTTTGCAAATTCAGGATCGTTTAACATCTTAATATTTAGTGCAGTATATATTAAATTACTAAATTATTATGAATAATTGTAGATATATTTTACCTCTAATGTTTGTTTTAGTATAGATGGATCTTTGGAAGCTTTTGCCAATTCCCTAAAGCCTAATTCGGCATCACTCAAAGGTTTCTCTTCTTCATCAATTCCTTGATTCATTACTGAACGAATGAATTCTGGGTTTTTCTTCAACTCTTCGTATTCTTTCACAAAATTTGGATCTTGTAACAATACCTCAACCTCTTTCATTACTTCAGGGTCGTTCATCATTTCCTGTAATTCATGCATTGCATTTGGATCACTCATAGTTTTTATAAGCATGTCAGCACCTAATTTGGCTTGTTTCCTTGCTTCTTCTTCTTTCTTTTTGCCTTTCCCAAAAAATGCATTAGAGGTACACACACAAATGGCGACAAAAAGGAAAATGGTGAGGTTCATCTTAGGATATTTTGATTGTTGCAGATCGCCGATGTGTATGTGACATCACAGGTTCCGGGTTCACGAACATACTTCCGTACTAAGCAGAGGAGGGCAGTACCGGTGCAATTTGTACTGGTACTGACGTACTGGTGAGCACTATACTGGCGCACCAGTATATACTGGACAGTATTTGAGCATATAAAAATTATCTTCGAATTTTGAAGAACGTATATAGTCACAAATATTTTCCCCCTTCCCTCCAATCCTTGTTGAATTCAAGTCATAACATCACAGAAACAAGAAGTCCAATCATTAATTGAAAAAGTTCACTTGGGTATTTTCGAAAATCCTACTGCGAAGAACTCGATCAAAACATCACGATAGTATCGGCCCCGGGTCGTACAAAAATGAACTTCCTTGGCCGTCAACAGAGACGACGAGACGTTATGGACTCTGATGCGATCATTTCACGCATTATCGACTCATATCGTTTGCTACTTAAAAGGTCTTTGCTAGAAGAGTCCATATCGCTTCACGAAGAATTGCAAATCAGCAACGCTACAGGCACAATAATACTTCACTCACAATCACTTTTGGAGATTATACAAGAATTACGATTAAAATTGACACTTTTAAAACATTAATATAATAACAGTAATCACAAAAGGTAATTGTCATTATATTTTAAAACAATTAACTTCTATAAATGAGTGGCAATATTTGAGGATGATTGTCCACTGTAAAAGGGGAAGGATAATAGCATGATATCATGTTCATCAATAGTTAGTATATATAAAGCAATTCATATATTATTAAGGCATGAACTTACATTATTCGTAATTAGGATGAAACTGAATTCTTTGGATGCAAAAATTTCTGAATTAGAGTGTGAAATGAGTACTGATGAAGATGATATTTCATCTGCATCTGATATTGAAATAGAAAGAGATAATCAGGGTAATATTTTAAAAATTTCATCAAATTTGACTAAAGAATCAATTTTACCACTTCCAAGTAAATATCTTCCAATGCCACAATGTACAAAACGGAAAAGTGATAGTAAGTATCACGAGCAAATAACATCTAATAAAAAACGAAAAGTTATTTTTGCCGATGACGTTGAGACACAAAATAAATCAAGTGCACCTAAATCCAAAACTTTCGGGTTAGAACGAACCGTGAAGGAAATGTTAAAAAATTATATACCTGCATCACAAGAAAAATTACCGTTTTATTGTAGAGTATGTCAATTTCGCGGTAAAAACTTAGAAGAGCTTAATGAACACAAATTGACAGAACTGCATAAATCTGCTTGTTGTATCGAACTAAAGTTGACGTTCTGCAAAGTTTGCAAGAAACAGTTCACATCACCGGACCAAATGAGTGAACATCTCAAAGGCAAAGCCCATACAGAACGAATGACGACTTTAAAATTAAAGCAAGGAAAAAAATTCTATTAAATAATTTTTGTACATATTATTGTATCATATTGATATATACTTGGTGTGTTTCCTCTTGAATACACTTTTTATCAAATTTAATTTTCAATTCTTCAAATATTTCAGAGCTTTTAGTTATTATAATATCACTAGATTCTACACTTGTGATATATTGTGACAATATTGCATTAACTGTTAGTGACGATTCATCTGCAGGACAATGTCCCGTGTTGTACAATTGAAAATATGGTATATTCCTATCAAGATAATTAAATGCTGTATTTCCCCAAAATGGCGTTACCCATGGATCATCTTTACCATATATCATGCAGATATTAATTTTGCCTTTTAATATATCCAACATCTGTTCAAAATCCATATGATATTTTGCACTAAATAAAATCGAAGTAAAAGCCTCAGCACCATAAACCGAACTAGCTGAATTTATAATATTATAAATTAATCTATCACTAACACTGCTTTTATTATAATAAACTAACGATAGCATTGACTTGATAGTGTTTGCACTCCTTAAAAGGTTAAAATAAAGAGAACCAAATGATAAATAATTGACAGGAACAGGTAAAATACCATTCCAAATAAATTTAGTGATAAAATTTTCGGTACGAAACGCCCAGAAAGGAGTAGAATTTAACAGTGTAACAGATTTAAATAATTTGGGATTATGAGATGCACATGCTATACTTAAAAAACCCCCTAATGAATTACCACAGATATGTACAGGTTTTTTAACAATTGTTTCAACAAAATCAATAATTTGATCGCGCCAGCACTTAATGTCATAACAAAAATTGTCGCTTTCGGTTATATTCGTGATTGGCCAAGACTTTCCTTGTCCAATTAAATCAATAGAGTATATTAAAAATTTGTCACTTAATTTTTCAAATTGATTATTGTAATGGTAAGTTCCAACACCGAATCCTAAATAACTTGTAATTAAAGCAGATAAAAGCATATAATAAAATATTACCTGGTATAAGCAATAGTATTGGATTATTAGCATCACCGACTTTCTCGAAATGTATTTGAATTTTTGGGTTTTTACTATAATTATAAAAATACGATCGTGATTCAACACATAACGACTCTGGGCTTGAATGCAACTTATTCTTAATTAGTTTATTGTAATGAATGTTATATCTACTAATAAGATGTGCTGTAGAGTAATGAATTAACACAAAAAGAAAAACACACACGTGAAACATTGTTAGATACGCAATCAATTTTCTACGTGTGAAACTCTGTTTATTTTAGGAACACCGTGAGCACAGTTTAAGCCTTAACCATATGATGCTGCAGCTAGCCTACTGTCTGCCTTCTGGATTCAGATTGCCTGCTAAAATTACAGTGCTAAAGAGTGAATGTCACTGATACGTATGGGTATTTTAAATTTTAAAAAAATCTGCAATATCCGGAGTAATCCTATTAGGTTTCAGTTACAGAAGATCATTTTCTCTAGCAATCATGTCTTGCATAGTCAATGTATGATAAATTTTTATCAATACCTTAGACCGGTACAGTTGTACTGGCCGGGCGTACGTGGAATTTCTCCTTTGTAATTTTCGTTTAAATAATGCGGGGAAGGTTAAGTCATTCAAGGACGAACGCTTCTACCACTACCCCTTTCGCCCGGTTTTGGTTTCGGTGCCTTACAAATTTTTCAACAAATTGGATTAGTCAAAAGTACCGCCAATTTCAGCGACGAAAATATGGGCATCATAGGGCGAATTAAAATTATTTTGCTGAGCCAAATTCTAAATTTATTATTTAGTCATTTGTACCTACGGTAACCTACTGTACGAAAAATTAATAAAACTTGGTAATACCAAAGCAATAAAAAATATGGATTCGTTTCGCTAAATAGTTACATTTTTTTAAGAAATGGAGAGAAGATATTTTTCAAACGACTTTGATTTTGAAGAATATAAAAATGAAATTGAATCTAGCGACTTAAATCAATTCTGGTGCAGTAATGATGTCGAAACGATCAAAGCTGAGAATGTTAATGAATCGCATTATTGGGATGTTTTCTATCAAAAGCATAAATCAGGAAAATTCTATAAATCAAGAAATTATTTACTACATGAATTTAAAAATTATTTCTCCCCACTTATATCATCGTCTGAAACATGTACTATATTAGAATGTGGAGCTGGACATGGTGCAACTGTTTATTCATTAATTGATAAATTGCCCTTAAATATATTTTTTGTGGCTACAGATTACAGTGAAGATGCTTTGGTTAGTTTAAAAGATAATAATGCATTTGATTGTAGTAGAATCCAAACTTCTACATGGGACATTACTAGACCCTTAGATATTAAATTGCCTTATTTACCACGGATTATAATATGCATGTTTACTATGTCTGCTATTCATCCCATGTTTCATTATGATTGTCTTAAAAATATGGCCAATATTCTTAAATCTGGCTCTGTTATACTATTTCGGGACTATGGAATATTTGATTTTACTATGTTTAAACAAAAATCAAAAGTGTGTCAAAATTTGTATCGAAGAGGCGACAACACCTTATCTTTTTACTTTACTACCGAGTATTTTGAGTCGATAATTGAAAAATTGAAAGACGAATTGCAAATTGTTGAAATTTCATATTGCACTATTTTATCAACTAATCGAAAGACAAAAGAAACTATGAAGAGAATATATCTACATTCTGTTATAAAAAAAAAATGAGCTAGCGAGCAGCTTTGTTATATTTTTAATTATACATAAGTGGTGACCCAGGTACATAAATAATAACATCAATTATATATAGTAAAATATTAGCTGGGATAGTGACCCTGCCTCTAATTCTTAGAATAATGGAATTGTTTTTGACTCATAGCAGTTTTAATTATTGAAGGACTCATACATGCAACCAACTTCACCAGAGATACCCGAAGTTGAACTGAAAATGAATTACAAGGTTTTAAATATATGCACCAACGGCCATTATAAAATTGTATATATTGGCAATTGAAGGAGTTTGATACCTGTTGGATATAAGACATAAATTTCATTAACTTATATCTGTACGCTTTTAATAATGCACTGTCTTTTAAGATATAAAATAAATACTTCGGTACTTCAAGTAAGCTCCAGCTATTGCAACCATATTGATGATTGTACATCACAGCTATACCGTTTTTAACATTGTTCATTTTACC
>JACCDO010453118.1_pt1 | contig 14329 bp, 1 predicted proteins | sample 7446101 | NCBI WGS metagenome assembly JACCDO01 (sample SAMN15323440, study PRJNA562643) | freshwater metagenome | isolation source: river surface water | place: USA:Blue River Watershed | collected 2017-08-16
AGTAGAATCATAATTATTATTTCTAATATATATGTGTTTATTTATTTTATTAGTAATTTTAATAGCATATACTACAATATTATTTATTTTACTTGTAATTAAATACTTTATAAATTTGTATACAAATTTATTATTAAACATATATGCACCTAAATTATATTTATTATTATTTAATGTTACTGTTATTGTTTCATTATAATTTAGTATAGGTAATTTATCTACTATAAAATTAGATGGATTTGGTGATAAAATTATTATTTTAATAATTGGTGTTTCTGTTTCTAAATAATTTGTTGTTTCTTGAACTATGGCTTTTATTTCAACATAACCAGAATTTAATGGAACTAATATATTATCATTTAATGAACATACTGATGTATTATTTGAATTATCTGAAACCATATTAATTATTTCATATTTAATTACAGGTTTTTCTAAAGCATTTGCTAATTCTAAATTATAAACATAATTTTGGTTAAATTCAATTTCATTTAATTCATTTATGTCTTTAATATAAATATTAGATTGTTTTTGTTTTACAACTTCAATTTCAAATTCTTTTTTAATTGTATTATACATAAAATTTCCTTCTTTTGTTGCAGTTATAATTGATTTACCTATTTTATTTCCTTTAATTTTATTATTTTCATCAAATACACAATTTTCATTATTTACAGTAAATACAATTTTATTATCAGTATTACCTCCATATGATTTAATATAAATATGTTCATTATATTTAATTTGTTCTTGATATTTTACTTCTAAATCATCTTGATTATTTTTATTAATAGTTAAAGTTATACTATTTGATGTTGTTTCTAAATAATTATCTGTTTCTAATGTTTTTGCTATAATTGTACATTGACCACTAAAATTTGCATATAATTGACTTCCAGTTATTGTAACAATTTGTGAATATTCATTTGAAAATGGATATGTTACTTGATATATTATTTCAGCATTTTCTTCTACTAAACTTGTACGTAATTTTATTGGAACATTTGGATCAACATAAATAGTGTTTGTTGAATTAATATTAAATAATGTAAAATTTTGTTGTTTTATTTTTTCTATGTTTATTTTTATTGTTTCTTTAATATCATTATACATATCATTACCTTGTTTAAAAACATTAATTATTGAATATCCATAATTTAATCCAGTAATTATATTATTATTAATTTGTGTATTTTGATCGGCACTTGTTAATACAACATCATTATTTGTACTTCCACCATCAATTATTGATTGAACTGTTGATTTATAAAATAATTTTTCAGGTTTAAAAGCATATTTTAATGGCATTTGATTATTTTTAATAGCTTTAATTTTTACTAAATTAGATTTAGTTTCTAAGTAATTATCTGTTTCTAAAGTTTCAAAATATATTTCACATATTCCTTCTTTATTAACTATCAAGTTGTTATTTTGAATGTTACAAATATTAGAATCAGAAATATAATATTTACATCCTGCATTTTCTTTTATATTTAAAAGTTCAAGGGGATATTGTTTATCTGGATTTACATATAATAAATTATTATTTGGTAAATCTTTTAATAATACATTTTCTTGTTTAATTTTATTTATTTTAAACATAAATTCTGTTAAAATATCTTCATGAATATTATCACCTTCTTTTAATGCATATACAGAACATTTACCAGAATGTTTAGCAAATAATGTATCAGAAATAATTTCACAATTTTTATTACTACTTGTATATATTACATTTATATCTGTATTACCACCAATAGTATTTAATTTTATTTTTTCACCATATTTAATTTCAGTTACATTTTGTAATTTTAATATATTTTGTTCTTTTTTACTAATTGTTATTTTTAATGAATTTGATTTTGTTGATAAATAATTTTCTGTTTCAGTTGTAACAGCTTGTATTTCACATGTTCCTTCACCCATAGCTGTTAATTTACCTCTACTATCAATATAACATATTTGTTCATCTTGTTTTATATTATAACTTACTTTTGCATTTTCTTGTACACCATTAACTTGTAAATATAGTTGATCACTAACAATTAAATTACTATTAATTTTTTCTAATATAATTGGTTGATTTATTTTATGTACTTTTATATCATATGTTGTTTTAATTGTATTTTTATTTATTGTCAATAAACTTTTCCCTGCTAATAAACCATAAATTGTTGTTCCACTTATATCACAATTATTATTTGATGATGTTATTTCTATAGTTCCGCTCTCACCACCTCCGTAAATTTGCAAGTTAATAGATGAATTATAATATAAAATATTTGATTGTTCTACTATTAATTGATCTTGTGGTAAAGGTAATACAGTTACTGTTATTTTATTTGTTTTTGTTGGAAAATAATTTTCTGTTTCATATAATAATCCTTCTATTGTACATATACCTTCATTTTGGGCAATTAATTTTCTATCTGAATTTATTCTACATACTTTTGATCCTTTAATATCAACAATATTATATGCAATTTTTGCATCATCTTTAATACCTTCAATTAATAATTCTGGTCCATTTAATGGATTTACTGTTATTTTATTATCATTATTAATATTTAATAATTTTACTTTTTGATAACTTTTACCAACATAAAAGTTAATTGTTTTTGAAACATCATTATATGTTGCATCACCAAATTTTGTTACTGTAATTTTACAAAGATTTGCTCTAATACCATAAACAACATTATTTTGAACATAACAATAATCATTATTAGTTTTAAATGTTATTAAACCATTTGTATTACCACCACTTACATTTATTTGTGATGTTTTATCTATTAATACATCATTTAATACACTTACTTGTAATTCACTTTGTTCATTTTTATTAATATTTACAACAAAAATACTTGATTTAGTTGGTAAATAATTTAATGTTTCTGATGTTACAGCATAAAATTTAAATAATCCTGATGATATTGGATAAAAATTATTTCCATTAAAAGTTACTAATTGACCATTTAATCCATTATTATTTACTATTCTATATGTTATTTTTGCATTTTCAAATTGTGGATTTGTTTTTAATGGTATTGATATATTTGGATTTACATAAATGTTACTACCTAAATCAATCATTTCTATTTTTGGTTGATCAATTTTATTAACTTGTACTTTTACTTTTTTAATTATTGAATTTTTAGTTACTGAAATCATACTTTCACCTGATTTAAAACCAAATAATACATTTCCACTTACTGTTATATTTTCTCCTAAAGATTCAATTACACAATCAGTAGAATACTCACCACCATTAATTGTTAATAATACTGAAGAATTATAATTTAATTTTGGTATTTTATCTACAATAAAATTATTAGATAATTTTGATATTGTTATTACTTTAATACTTGTTGTTTCTGTTTCTAAATAATTATTTGTTTCAAATATTCTTGCTTTAATTATTGTTTCACCTGTATTAAAAGGTATTAATGTATTTCCATCTATTGTTACTAATAAAGAATCATTTGATGAATCAGGAGTCATTGATACAATTTCATATTTTATTAATGGATTTTCATATACATTTAATACATTTAAATTATATTTTACACTAGAATCAACATATATTTCATTAAGTTCATTAAATGTATCAATAAAAACATTTTGTTGGAATATTTTTTTAACTTTAATTTCAATTATTTTTTCTACTTTTTCATACATATAATCACTTTCTTTTGTTATTGTTATTTTACAAGTTCCAATTGCTAAACCTTTTAATTTATAATTTTCATCAATAACACAACAATTATTACTATAATTAAATATATATGGTGTTAGTGTATTTCCACCTATTATTTCTAATTGTGTTTCTGATAAATAATCAATTTCAGAAGGATATGTTATTTTAATTTCTTTTTGTTCTTTTTTACTAACATTTATTGTGATAACATTTGATTCTGTTTTTAAATAATTAAGTGTTTCATTTGCTATTATTTTTAATTTGCATTTACCTGAATTTAATGCAAAAATGCTATTATTACTTATTGTTATAATATTATCATTATCAATTAATTCAAATGAAACTATTGCATTTTCTTGTATTTTTGGTAAATCAAGTTTTATTGGAATTTGTGGATCAACATATAATGTATTTATTTCATTTAAAATTATATTTGGTTGATTTATTTTATAAATAAATAAATTTATTGTTTTTGTTATTGGTTTATACATATTATTTCCTTCTTTATATCCAACTATTGTACATACACCATTTGATCTACCTACAACTTTATTATTTATTATTTCACAATTTGTTGATTTACTTGAATATACAACATCATAATCAGTATTTCCTCCTGTTGAATATAATTCAATACTACTTCCAAAAAATAAATCATTAGTATTATAAATATTAAAATTTGTTTGTTCATTTTTACTAATTGTTATTTTTATTTTATTTGATGTTGTACTTAAATAACTTGTTGTTTCTATTGTTGTAAAATATATTTCACATTCACCTTCATTTATAAAAGAAATTACATTACCAGTTAGTTTACATACATTTAAATTAGATATTGTAAAAGTATATGATGCATTTTCTTTTATATTTTCTACTTCTAAATTGTAATTTTTTCTTGGATCAACATAAAAATTATTTGTTTTTGAAATATTTTTAAGTAATAAATTCTTTTGATTTATTTTTTTAACTTCAATATTATAGTATTTAATTGCTCCTTCATATTCATGAGTTGGCATAAAATATGCTTTTAATAATGATTTTCCTACTTTTTTAGCAATTAATGTATTATTTATAATTTCACAATTATCGTTATTTACTTCATATAATAATACATCACCACTTTTACTTGTTAAAGTTTCTAAATTTAAACTTTCTAAATAATAAACTGAATTTACAATATCAATATCTATTTTCTTCTCTTCATTTTTTTTAATATTTACATATATTTTATTACTTGTTGAACTATTATAACGTTCTGTTTCAAATATTTCAGCTTGAATTACACAATATCCACTTCCTAAAACATATAATTTATTATCAACAATTTTATATATTTCTTCATTTTTTAAATCACTCTCTCCACTTACACTTTCTAATATTTTTATGGAATAATTTGCATTATCTTGTATATATAATACATTTAAATCAATTCCTACATTTGGATTTACATACACTTCATTTGTTTCATTAATATTTTCTAATTTAACGTTTTGTTCAATTTTATTTGTTTTAATATAATAATTTATATTAAATCCTTTATCGTTTTCTTTTTCTTCTTTAATTAAATTTAATGTTGTTGTACCAGGTTTATTTCCATAAATTATATTTCCACTTATTGAAACATTATCATTACTTGGTATTATACTTACTTCACTCATTAATACATCATCAATATTTAATTTTACTTGGGAATTTAAATATAAAATATTTGATTGTGTTACATTTAAATTATTAATTGTATTTTTCTTAACTTTAATGGTTATTATATTAGTCAATGTTTCTAAATAATTTTTTGTTTCCATTATTTTACCTTGAATTCTACATGTTCCTGCATTTAAACCTATTAAATTACTTTTATTTGATATTTGACATACATCTACAGTTGCATCAGAACTTATAAAGTTTGATGATGAATCAAGAATTGTAAATACAACATTTGGATTTTCTTTTAATCCAAGTATTACTAAATTATATGTCTCTGGTGAAAATGTTATTATTTCATTTGTCTCATTAATATCATTTAATTTTACCATTTGTGGTATTTTATAAATATTTATTTTAAATTTGTATGTTACATCATTATACATATAATTTCCTTTTTTAAGTATTTTTATAACAGCAGGACCTGCATTTATACCATATATTTTTTCATTTTCAATATAACAATTATTATTATTAACAAAATACAATAAATCATTAGATGTACTACCACCTGCTACATGTAAATTAATAAAACTATTTACATATAAATTTTCTAATGGTTTTATTACTAAAGGAATTTGATCTATTTTTGATATAGTAAATGTTATTATAGGTGATTCTGTTTGTAAATAATTTAATGTTTCATCACATACTGCCTTTAATAAAACTTTTCCTTCATATAAACAATACATTTCATTATTTTTTATTATACATATATTTTCTCCATTTGTTGATGTATTTGATACTAATACATATCTTATTTTTGCTTGTTCTTCTGGTATTGTTGTTTCTATTTTATATCCTTTATTATAATCTATTAATAATGTTAAATTAGAATTTGTAATTGAAAATGATGGTTGACTTATTTTATATACAATAACATTTATGTATTTTGTTAGTGATTTATATTTAAATGTAGCTAATTTTGTTACAGTTAACTTGTACATTCCTGCTCTTTTACCAGTTAATTTATTTTCATTTATAGATAATCCACTTTCATCATTAGTTTTAATTTCAAATACTGTCTTATCATATGATCCATCTATTGTTAATTCTACATTTTCACCAAAATATAATGTTGGAATTGTATCAATATTAAAATTAGAAGGACTTTTAAGGTTTACTTTTATTTCAAAATTTGGTGTAAATGTTTCTAAATAATTATGTGTTTCTAAACATTTAGCTCTAATAATAGCCGAACCTTCATTTAAAGAATATAATTTATTATTTGTTATTTTTATTACTTCTTTTACATCTTTTTGTACTGGTTTTTGAGATATTATTTCATATTCAATTTTTGGATTATCATCAATATTATCAACAAATAATTCTATTTCTAGTTCAGGATCTACTTCTATTTCATTTGTTTCATTTAATTTTTTAATTTTTATTTCTTGTTGATTTATTTTTATTGTATTTATTGTAATAGTTTTATCAATTGGATTATACATAAAGTCTCCTTCTTTAGAAAATTTTATATTACTTGTTCCTACATAATTTCCTTTAACTAAATAATTTTCATCAATAATACTTGATACAGAATCGCTAGATGCAACAATTGTATTTGTTGTATTACCACCACTTACTTGTAAATATACTGAATCTTTATAATTTATAGTTGGTGGATATTTAATAATAATTTCAGATTGATTATTTTTTATTATATTTAAATCAATTAAATCAGATTTTGTTTCTAAATAATTTTCTGTTTCTGTACATGTTGCCTCAATTTTACATGTTCCTGATAATAATGGTATTAATTTGTTATTATTTATTGAACATAAATCATTATTAGAAGTTGTAAATGTTACTTTTCCTTCTTCTTTTATTTCTGTAGTTTTTAATTCATGTCTTGATTCTGGATTTACATAAATTATGTTTCCTTTATTAAATTCTACTACTTTAAAATTAGGTTGATATATTTTATCTACTACAATTTGTTGTTTTGTTTTAACATCATTATACATAAAATTTCCTTTTTTTGTTACAAGTATTTTTGTTGTTCCTGCTTTTAATCCTAATATAGTATTATTTATAACATGACAAATTGACTTGTCTTCTACTTCTATTATTTCATGCTCATTTGTACTTCCACCTAATATTTCTATATTAACTGAACCCATGTATTTTAATGTTCCAAAAATATTAATTGATATTGGAATTTGTTCATTTTTAATTATATTTACAGTTATTGTATTTAATTTTGTTGTTAAATAATTTGTTGTTTCTGATAAATAAGCTTCAATTATTACTTTTCCACTCTTTAATGGTATCAAGTTATTTTTACTTATTGAACATAAAAAATCTTCATTATTTACAATATTATAATATACTAATGCATTTTCTTGAATACCTGTTATTTTAAGTTCAATTTTATTATTTGGATTTACATATATTGTATTATTATCATTTATATTTAATAATGTTGCTGTTTGATTAATTTTATTTACATTAATTATGAATGATTTTTGTAAATCAAAAAATAATCTATCTGCTGATTTAAAATAAGTTATAACGTATTTTCCTGCTTTTTTACCAAATAAAACGTTATTTACTATTGTACAATTTTCATCATCACTTGATTGATAAATTAATGTTGAATCTAATTTATTTAAATCAAATAATGAATTGTAATTTATATTAAATAAAGAACCCAAATCTTTTACATTTTTATTTTTAAATATTGTTATGATTATTTGATTTGATTTTGTTTGTTCAAAATTTTTAGTTTCTTCTACTACTGCTTCTATTATACATGAACCCTCACTAAATGGATATAATTTTCCTTCTTTAATATAACATGGTATTTGTGTTGTTATTTGATTTTCTATTGGTAATAAATTATATGTTATCTTTGCATCTTCTAATACATTTTCTAATACTAAATCATAAGTTATTTTATCATCAACATTTATTAAATTATTTTGATTAATTGGTTTTAATTTAATATTTTGTTTAATTTTTTTTACTTGTATCATATAATTTGTTAATAAATCTTCATAAAAATCATTACCTTTTTGTGTTATTGTTAAGTTAGATATACCATATTTATTACCAGTTATATTATATTCATTTATTGTTACATTATCATTATCACTTGTTATTGTTATTGGTGAATTTTTATTTAGTGATATTACTTTTAAATGTATTGTTTTATTTATATAAAGTATTTCTGAAGGTATTATTGTAAAACTATGATTATTTATTTTTATGATATCAATTGTTATTGTATTTGTTTCTGTTTCTAAATAATTTGTTGTTTCTGCCAATACTGCTTTAATATTTGTTCTGCCTTCACTTAATGTCATAATCTTATTATCATTAATAATACATATACTTGGATTTGATACAATATATTTTATTGTTGCATTTTCTTTAATTCCTGTTATAAGAATTGGTTCTAATACACCTTCTTCATTAACTATTACATTTTCTGAATTTATATCTTCTAATTTTACTGTTTGACTTATTTTTTTTATTGTAACATTAAAATTTAATGATACATCATTATACATATAATTTCCTTTTTTTGTTATTAAAATATTTGTATATCCTGCTCTTAATCCTTCAATTGTATTTTTATTTAATAATATGTCACAATTATCATTATTTTTTACAAATGTTATTGTGTTTTCAATTGTTCCTCCTTTAATAATAAATGGTGCAGTTGTACCATAATATAAATCTCCAATATTTGATACTACTAGTTCACTTTGATTTTTTTTAATTACATTTATTTTAATAAAGTCTGATTCTGTTGATAAGTAATTTGATGTTTCTAAGCTTACTGCTTTTATTGTTATTTCACCTTCATTATATGGAAATAATTTATTATCAACTATACTTGCTACTTTTAAACTATTTGATGATTTTTCACCTACAACCATATATCTTATTGTTGCATTTTCCATTACTTTGGTTGTTTTTAATTCTATACTAACAGATGGTTCAACATATAATGTTGTATCAACATCTGAAAACATAAAATTACTTTGTTTTATTTTATAAACTGTTATTTTTAGTTTTTTATTTAATGCTTTATACATGAATGTTTCTTTTTTACTTATTATAATATTGTAAACTCCAACTTTTTTACCAAATATTTCATTTCCAACTACAATTAAATTTGGATCTTTTGATATAATTTCATATTCATTATTAAATATTCCACCATTTACTGTAATAAATATTGATGAATTATAATATAATGGTTGTATTTTATCAACAATATAATTAGCTGCTGATTTTAATAATACATTAACAGTAAAAATTGGACTTACTGTTTCTATGTAGTTATTAGTCATATATAATGTTGCTTTAATATCTATTGTTCCTTCATTTAATGGAACTATTACATCATTTTCTTTAAAAATAGCTACTTTTTTATTATTTTGGACAGAAGTTTGTGAAACTATTTCATATTTTATTGTTGGATTTTCATTAGTATTACTTACTGTTAATTTATATTCTACATTTGGATCAACTTCTATTTCGTTTAATTCATTAATGTCAGTTATAAATATATTTTCTTGTGATATTGGTAATACTTCTACAAATATAGTTTTTTCTATTTTATTATACATAAAATCTGCTTCTTTTTTTACTAATATCGGACAAACACCTGTTTTATTTCCATATATTTGATATCCATCAATTATACAATTATCATCATTTTCTATTACTGAAATTTCTGGTGCATTCATTGAATTTCCACCATATACTTTTATATATTTAGTCTCTTTGTAATTTATAGTTTTATCGTATTCTATTATTAAAGGGTCTTGTTCATTTTTAATTACATTTATTAATATTGGTTCTGATTTAGTTTCTAAATAGTTTGCAGTTTCTAATGCTATTGCTTGTATTAAACAGGTTCCTTCATTTAAACCAATTATACTATTACTACTTATTGTACATACATTTTTATTATTACTACTTATTACTACAAATTTTACTTTTGAACTTTCCATTGTTTCATATGTATTTATTTGATGAGGTATATTTGGATTTACAAATATTGTATTACTTTCATTTATATTTTTTATTTTTAAATTTGGTTGATATATTTTATTTACTATAAATTCTATTTCTTTTTTAATTGGATTATACATATTATTTCCTTCAAGACTTGCTGTTACTCTTGCAAAACCATATTTTAATCCAAAAATATAATTATTTACTATTTTTATAGTGTCATTTTTTGTTGTATAAACAACTTCTTCATTTGTACTACCTCCTGTTGTAGTTAATGTTATTGATGATAAATAGTTTAAATCACCTGATTGTGTTATTGTTAATTCACTTTGATTATTTTTTACTACACTTAATGATAGTGTATTTGTTTTAGTTGTTAAATAATTTAATGTTTCACCTACAACACCTTGAATTTTACATTTTCCTTCTGTTAAACCATATAATTTACCATTTTTAATTGTGCATACATTAGGATCTGATATTATAAAAAACATTTTTGCATTTTCTTGAATATTTAATATTAATACATCGTTTGGAAATGTTGGATTAACAAATAATTCATTATCGATTGAAATATTTTTTAATATAATATTAGGTTGATATATTTTTTTTACTTTTATTTGAAATTCTTGTTTAACATCATTTATTGCATTATCACCTTTTTTAATTGCTGTTACAATACATTTTCCTGATTTTCTTGCTATCAACATATCATTTACTATTGTACATATTGATGGATTACTTGATGTATATGTCATACCTGTCATATTACTATTACCACTCAATGAAGCTAATTTAATACTTTTATTATAAGGTATTTCAACTAAATCAGTTATATTTAAATCTTCTTGATCTTTTTTATATATAGTTACAACTATTTGGTTTGTTCTTGTTTCTAAATATTCTGTTGATTCATAAATTATTGCCTCGATTATGCAAATTCCTTCATTCATTGGCACTAGTTTATTTTTATTAATAACACCAACTGTTTGATTATCTTCACCATAAGAAAATGAATCCAAAATTCTATATGCTATTTCACTATTTTTTGCAGCATTTTCTACTGATAAAGTGTATGGTGTATTTTTTTCGTCTAAATATATCTCATTTGTATTATTAATATTATTTAATAACACATTTTCTTGCTTTATTTTATTTACTGTTAATGCAATATATTCTGTTATTGGCTCATACATATTGTCACCTTCTTTTGTAACTTGTAACAAGGTTTTCCCTGTTTTTTGTCCATATATTTTAACATTACTCATTTAAAAATAATTAGATATAATATTTTAGAATAAATTTTTCTTTAATATATTATTTCGTTACTAAAGAGAAATTTATTTATTTTAAAGCTTTTAATTTATTTCAACAATAAATCATTTTTAAGCATCAAAGTCTGTAAACTTATAGATGTTTTATTTATTTTTAAACTCTAAATAATTCTGTGGAAAACGACGTATGACTTTAATTGATTTCACACCATGAACTGTTTGTTTTACACCACTTTTAGATAAATATTTATTTTTATATATTTCATTATGAAGTTTATTAATTGCTTCAATAGGTTCATTAAAAGTATTTATTTTATTTGTATAAAAACTAAATATATTATTATTTTTTGGACATTCATAACCTATATAACTTTCATAATAATAACGATCATCTGTTATTTTAGGAATATTACAATTTATTAATGAAGTTCCTTTAATATAAAAAAAATTAAACCATAACCATCCATTTTTACATGGAAAAGAACCAGCTTTTGTAATATTTGGTTTATTTTTAAAAATAAGTATTACTCTCAAATAATTTTTTAGTAATGATCGTAATAAATATTTTTCTTGTTCGCTTCTTTTAATAGATGTATTATTAAAAACCATCCCTTTTGTATGAATATACATATAAATCATTTTAGGATCTTCTAATGCCAAATCATATAATTTTTTTATACCATAGTATTCATAATAATTTACATTATAAAATTCTATTTCATAATCAAAATTTATTAATAATTTATCAAAATATGTTTTATTTACTATAGAATTTTCATCACATACTACAATATATAATTTAGACATAGATAAAATATTTGAGTTTATTATATCATTAATTTGTGATTTGATTAAATAATCCCAATCTCTATTTTTATTGATATATATATAATATACAATTTTAATTTTAATGTCTCTTTTACTAAATAATTCCTTATTGAAATTTCTAAATAAAAATAAACATAAAAATAGAAACAAAAAATAATTTAACATTATTATATGATTATAAAAATAATTTAATCTATTTCAACTATCTTACAATTATCATTTGATGGTTTTACTGTTACTCTATCAGTATTTCCTCCACCCACAGTTATATAATTATAATTATTGTAGTCTGTTTCCATTTTTATATAATTTCCATGTGATGTTTTACCATTTATTATTAATTTATCTTGTTGTTTTTTAACTATTTTTACATACATTTTTTCTGTTATTGTTTCATTATAATTTTTTGTCTCACTTATTATTCCTTGTATTGAAAATGATCCTGCACCATTTGTTAATAATTGTCCGTTTATTATATTACTTATTGAATTTAAATTATCAACACTTACTATATCTGATATTATATATTTAACTTTTCCTCCTTCTCTTATATTATTTATAAATAAATTTGTTTTATCACCTACAAATAATTCATTTGTTAAATTTATTCTTTCTATTTTTACTTTTTGGTAATTTTTATATACTGTAAACCTTACTGTTGTACTTACTGGATTATATTCTTCATCACCATCCATTGTTGCTACTACTGATACATAACCTGCTATTATTCCTGACATATTTTGACCATCAATAAATACATTATTTGATTTTGATTTTATCGTTAATCTTCTGTTTGTTGATCCACCAATTATATTAATACGCATTGTTTCACCTACTAATAAATCTAATTTATTATTAAATACTAATGGTGCTTGATCTCTTTTCTTTACTGTTATTTTTATTGGTGTAGTTTCTTGATAATTGTAATTAGTTGTTTCATCTACAACTGCTTTTATATAACATACACCTTCAGACAAACCATAAAGTGTATTATCAATTAATAAACATACATATGTATTATCATTTAAAGGTTGATTTCTTGTTATTACAAATTTTGTATTTGGATTATCATACATATTATTTAAACTTAATTTATATCCTTTATTCGAAGATACATTTATATTTGTTTCTAAACCTGAAATTACAATGTTTGGTTGATTTAATTTTGCTATTGTTATTTTTACTTTTTTAACTAATGCTTTATACTCAAATGTTGCTTTCTTTGTTATATATATTTTATATTCTCCTGCATGATTAGATTTTATTACATTTTCATTTATTATAATATCCTTATCTTGACATGTTATTTCATATATAGTAGGATCATATGTTCCTCCATTTATTGTTACAGCATAACTTGATTTTACAGGTATAAATGGTATTCTATCTACAAAGAAATTTACTGGACTCTTTAATATTACATTTAAAACATATTCAGGTGTTTCCGTTTCTAAATAATTTTCTGTTTCTGATAAATAACCTTTAATTATACATTTACCTGCATTTACAGCAACTAAATTATTACCATTATCAATTCTACATACTGAATTTTTATTTACATCATTTGGAATATCTTTTAATATTTTAAATGTCAGGTTTGGATTTTCTTTATAATTATCAACATTTAATATATGATTTTTGTTTAAATCTACTTCTATTTCATTTTCAAAATTTATTTCGCTTACATTTATATTATTTTGTTTTATTGGTCTAACAATTACTTTAAATTCTTGCTCAATATCATAATACATAAAATTTCCTTTTTTCATACCTTTTATTGTATATTCTCCAATTTTTTTAAATTTTAATGTATTTTCTTCAATTATACAATTTTTATCTTCACAATTATATGTTA
>JACCDO012037973.1_pt1 | contig 14329 bp, 15 predicted proteins | sample 7446101 | NCBI WGS metagenome assembly JACCDO01 (sample SAMN15323440, study PRJNA562643) | freshwater metagenome | isolation source: river surface water | place: USA:Blue River Watershed | collected 2017-08-16
CCATTTTCTCCAAATCCCGGATCAACCGCTGCGCCCGTAATGGTGCGTAGCAGGCGTGGAGATTATGCGTTTCACAACGCAGGTCCGCCGAAACCAGCCAGCTTTGCCCAAGCCCTGCACATTTCATGACGCTCTCCGCAGGCGATATCGCCGCCATCCGGTCACGAACAGCAAGAGCGGCGCCAATCCTGACAGCACCGCCAGAATCTGCGTCAGGCGCCCGCCCACCGAGCCGTCATGGATCGGGTGCAGCCATGCAAGGACAACATCCCCGGCCGTCCCGCTTCTCAGATCCGCCACCTTCAGAACCTGCCCGCTATATTGGTCGATCCAGACATAGCTGTGCGGAAATCTGCGGCTGGGATCCGCCGGTGTTTGGAGACGAAAGCGAAAAGCCGCATTGCCGGGCCCTGGCACCTCAATCCATGCAATGCGGGCATCGGGCAGCGCCGCTTGCGCGGCTTGGATGGCCTGCCCAAGGCTGATCTGCCGACCTTCCCAGGCGCGCGACACGGGCGGCGTGATCTGCGTTGGCGGTGCCCCCGTCGCGCGCAATACGGCCTCTGTCTCCTCCGCAAGCGCCAACATCGCACCCGTACCGGTCAGCGCCAGCAACAGAAGCGCGCTGCCAAGGCCCACCCATTTATGCTGATCCCGCAGACGGCGGGTCGGCGCGGCATGCGCCTTGTACCGCAAGGCCTTGCGCCAATCGCCGCGCGGCCACCACGCCCAGACCCCACTGACCAGCAGGGCGAGCAAGATGACGCCCGACCACCCGATGATGGCGCCCCCAATCTCGCCCGCGAGCAAGCGAAAATGCAGGTCGTAAATCCAGGTCATTGCATAATCGCCCCAAAAATCTTGCCGCAGAACATGGCGGCCATCGGGCGAAAGCCAGACCATCATCGGGGCAAAGGCCCGACCGGCCGTTTCCGGCGGATTATAATATCGCGCCGGAATGGCCCCGCGATCTTGCGTCACCTCCAGCCGCCAGGGACCCTGCTTGTCCGGAAACGCTGTCCGCAAGGTTCGCACGGCCTGATCCCAGTCGGGCGGCGCTGCCGCCACAGCGATGGCTGGGTTCAACTGCCGATCAATCTCTGTGTAAAAGACCAGCACCGACCCAGTGAGGCCAAGCAGGACGAAAAGCGCGCCTAGGCTGAGCCCCAGCCAAAGATGAACCTTGCGGACAAGACGCTGCATCATAAGCGCACCCGCAGCGTCGTCGTCAGGCTCCGCCCATCGGCTGGGCTGACCAGCGCCTGTGCACCATCCCACCAGACATAGGCAGAGCGGTGATTGGCAAGGTTTTTGACCGTGACCGACCATGTCAGCGCGGGCGTGATCTGCCAGCCAAGATCAGCATTGAGGACAGCCGCATCACCCCAGCGCCCCTCGGCATTTGCGCTCGTCAGATAATAAGCGGATTGCCCAGACCCAGAAACAGACAGACGCAACGCAGGCGTGATCTGATAGTCCACGCCCCCCGATATCAGCCAGCGCGGGACGTGATCCACCTGCTTCCCAAGAAAGTGCGGCGTCGCCGGATCAGGTCGCACAATCTCTGCCTTTTGCCAGGCAATGGCTCCGCGCACAGACAGGCCTGCCACCGGGCGCAGGATCATCTGCGCGTCAACGCCCCGGCGCCGGGTTGCCCCCAGATTGTCAAAATCGCCAAGCGGATCGTTCAACTTCCGCTTGATCTCGCCCGTGGCGCTTTGCTGCCAAAGGGCAAGGCGCGCCTCCCCCCAGGATGCCTTGGCCAGCTTGATCCCCGCTTCCCAACCAGTGTTGCGCGATGGCGCAAGGTCCGTCTGGCGCGGCGGGATCAGATACGCGCCAGAGCCAACGCCGATCTGAAATGTCCGGCCCCAGCTGCCATAAAGCGTGACGTCCGGGACGGGCGTTGCCGCGATGGACAGCTTGGGCTGGCCAATGGTTCCATAATCGTTGATCGGGGCCGTCGTCTGGGCAAGACGGTTCTGAAAGCGCCCACCCACCCAGTCGAGGCGATAGGCCGGCGTCACACGCAGCCAGGGCAGCGGTTCAAACGCCGCCTGAAGATAGACGCCACCGACATCCATCGTGAACTGCTGATCGCGTGTCTTGCGGATCACCTGCCGGTCCTGCGTGGTATAGCGTTCCGAGATATTGGCCTGATGCTGAAAATCGCCACCGGCTTCAATCATGACAGGCATGGCCGCCACAGCGACATGCCAATGCGCCGCGGCCATGGCGCCCCAATGGTCCTCATCGGCAAAACGGCGCTGTTGCGCGGCCCCCGCTGAAAAGCGGACATAACGGTCATCCCGCAGGCGATTGGCATAAAGCTTGGCCGAAACCCCGACATCCGCGCCAAGATCTGCATCGACATGCAGGCTGGCCTGCTGCACCCGCCGCTGATCGCCATCCGTGGCATTATAGGCATTTGTCATCCGGGGCGATTGCGCGGCATCGGCCACGGTCAGATAACCCGGTTCCTCGGCATCCGCTTCATAGTGCCGCAGGACAAGGCCCAGCCGCGCCGCATCAGACAGGGTATAGACCCATTTGCCAGACAGGCTGAGCCGATCATAATCTGAATGCGCACGATAACCTTGGCCCTGGCGGTAATTGGCGCTGTAATTCTGGCTCAACGCGCCAGATTCATGGCCAGCCGCGAACTGCGCCTCATAGGTCCCAAAGCTGCCGGCACCCAGCCGCGCCTCGGCATAACGGCCGCCCGTGCGGGTTAAGATATTCACATTGCCTGCAATATTATGCAGCCCATATCGCGCGTCAGAGGTTCCCCGAACCACCTCCACCCCGGCGATATCCAGCGGGAAAACCATGTCGATAAACGGCATATTCCCATCATTGCTGTTTGCAGGAACACCGTCGATCAACAGCTTGACCGCGTTGACTTCCCCTTCCCCGTTAAACCCGCGCAGGCTGATTTTGCCGCTGGTTGTGCCTTGGTTGAAATTGGTGACAAGAACCCCTGGCATCTGGCCGACCAATTCCCAGCCATAGCCGATAACGGCGCGTTGGGCGGCATCGCCACCCAGCCGGTCAATCGATGTTGCCGGGGCCGTATTGCCCGCCATGGCGCGCGCAGTGACAACAATATCGCCCATGTTCAGGCTGGTATCGGCGGCATGGGCAGATGCCGCCATAAGACTCAAGCTCACGCCTGTGCACAGGCGCGCAACGCAAAGATGTTTCATGAATTTATCCTGATCTGAATATGCAAAAGCCCCGCGCCTCGTGGCACGGTGGCAGGTGACGTCAGATCAGCAGTGGGGGTCCGGTTTTGGGCGGCGGCGGGGCGGCAAGCCCCTGCCCCACGGCGCTGGGCGGAAAGGCGATGACCAAAAGCGCCGGCACAAGCCAGAATGGCAGCGGCGGCTCAGCGATCCGTACCAGATCAAATCCCAGACCAAGGCCGGCAAAGGCGCACGGCCCATCTGCCTTGGGCTTGCCGGGCACATCATCCTTGTGAATCTTGCCGGATGCATCGACCCAGACCGATGTTGAACCTTGCGCCGAACACAGGACGATCCAGCGCCCATCCACAGAACTGGGCATCCAGCCTGAAGGGATCAGCGCGCGCAGGACAAGAATGGCCCCAAGAACAAGGCCCAGAACAAAACGGTTCTGTGCAACAGCGCGCATGCCGGCCCCTTAGGCGCCGGTCATGAGCAACGCAAGTTCTGGCGCGACGCTAACTCAGCTGGACCGGTGACGGCAAATCCACCGATGCACACAGGACGCCCGACAAATGGCTGACGGCGCCCGACAGAATGAGTATCGCGATCACGCTTGCAAACACCATGGCAACGGCTGTCATGCCCATGACCATGTGCTTCATATTGTCGGCGGCATCGACGTCATAGGCGTCGGCCCCCATTGTCATATGTGTGACCCGTGACGGGTCACGATCCCCAAGGCTGCCCATCCCAAGCATCCTCTCCCATGGCGCGCCGTCTCTCTTGGCGGCGTGTTCCGGGTAAGAGACTGATATCAAAAAAAAGATGAGTCAATTCAAAAACGCAAAGCCATGGGTACAGCCCGTGACGCGGCCAATATGCGAAAAATCGGCGAACGGGCTTTACGCAGCCAGGAATGTGCCGCAGATTTCGGCCAAAACCAAATAGGGAAAGACACGCCGCATGGACGTTTATCGCACGCCGGACGCACGCTTTGCACAGCTGCCCGACTGGCCCTTTGCGCCGCAATATCATCAGGTTACCCCAGATCTGCGGCTGCATTATGTGGACGAAGGCCCCCGCGATGCGCCGGTCATGCTGATGCTGCATGGGGAACCGACCTGGGGCTATTTATATCGGCATATGATCGGGCCGGTCGTTGCCGCAGGGTATCGTGCGGTCGTGCCAGACCTGATCGGCTTTGGGCGGTCGGACAAGCCAACCGATGCCGGACAGTTCAGCTATGCCGGCCATGTCGCATGGATGCGCCACTGGCTGGAGGCGCTGGACCTCACGAACATCACGCTCGCCTGTCAGGACTGGGGATCGTTGATCGGTCTGCGGCTGGCGACAGCCATGCCGGATCGTTTTGCCGCGATTGTTCTGTCCAATGGCGGCTTGCCGGCGGGCAATGTCAACGCCCGCGCGTTTCGCATCTGGCGGGCCTTTTCACGCTACAGCCCCGTTTTCCCGATCGCGCGGATCATCCAGGCGGGCACCAAAAGGCGGTTCTCACCCGCCGAATTTGCGGCCTATGACGCGCCTTTTGCGGCGCGGCGCGCCAAGGCGGCTGCCCGTATTTTCCCCTCGCTTGTGCCGGTGGATGATAACAACCCGGCGGTCCCGGATCAGCTGGCGGCCTGGGCGGTTCTTGAGCGCTGGGACAAGCCCTTTCTCTGTGCGTTCAGCGATGGGGACCCGATCACACGCGGGGGTGACGTCATGTTCCGTGATCGCGTGCCGGGCGCCAGGGGCTTGGCCCACCGCACATTGAAAGGCGGGCATTTCATTCAGGAAGATGACCCCCTGGGCTTTGTCGATGCGCTGTTGAGCGTGGCGCCCAAGCCTTAACGCGGCGCGGCCTTCGCCCGTTTGTCCGCTTCGGCCTCGGCATCGCGCAACAGTGCCAACAGATCATCGGGGCTGACATCGATGACCTCGTCATAATGGGCGAGGGCCGCTGCAATATCGGCGGCCGTCACCTGTTGCGCCCGCGGCGCCGGCATGGCCATGGCGCGATGCGGATAGCTGTGGCGCGTCGCGGTGTGGAAGAGCCAGGCCAGCCCGACAAGAATGGCGGTGTTCAGCGCGACGGGGATCAGCGCATAATGCCAGCCAGCAGCATGGATCGCGGGCCCGCCCAGAACAGCGGTCAAGGCAACGGCGCCACCGGGCGGGTGCAGACAACGGGCAAAGGCCATGCCGCCGATCGCCAAGGCGACCGCCAGACCGGCCGCCACACTGGCATCAGGCACCAGTTGATAGGCCACAACCCCCATCAGGGCGGACAGCGTATTGCCGCCAATCACCGGCCATGGCTGCGCCAGCGGACTAGCAGGAAGCGCAAACACCAAAACAGCAGAGGCGCCCACAGGCGCGATCAAAAAGGGCAGGCCCTGCGGCGCAGCCCCCAGCCAGATATGGCAGACAAACGCCGTCATCCCAATCCCGATGAGCGCGCCCAGCATCGCGCGAACCCAAGCGAACAAGGGCGTCGCGGCAAATTGGCGTGGCAGATGAAGGCCAAATACCGTCATAAAAGCGCCCTTGCAGACTTCTGTGCCAAGGGCAATCTGATGCCCTGATCAACAGACTGGCATTTCACGCCATCCCTTGGCATCGTGCCGCGATGAAGAACAAGCGTCATTCCGGCCCATCGGGCTTTTTCAAGCGCCTGGGGCCCGGTTTGGTGACGGGGGCGGCAGATGACGACCCCTCGGGCATCGGCACCCACAGCCAGGTGGGCGCTGAATTCGGCTATGGCCTCGCCTGGACCTTTGTCCTGAGCTTTCCCCTGATGGTGGTCATACAAGAGGTCGCGGCCCAAATCGGGCGCGTCACAGGCCGGGGCATCGCCGCCAATGTCCGGCGGCACTATCCCCGCCCCTTATTGTTCGTGATCGTCCTGTTGCTGATGGTTGCCAATATCATCAACCTTGGCGCCGATTTAAGCGCCATGGGGGCGGCGCTGCAGCTGTTGATGGGCGGACATGCCGCCCTCTACACGCTTGGCTTTGGGATAGTGTGCGTCGTGCTGGAGATTATGCTGCCATATGCGCGTTATGCCGCCATTCTGAAATGGACGACGCTATCGCTCTTTACCTATGTCGCCGTTGTCATGGTCAGCCATGTGCCCTGGGGCGCGGCACTTACGGCGCTGGTTATTCCCCAAATTGAATGGTCCCCCGCCTATATGACGGCGCTTGTCGCGATTTTGGGGACCACGATCAGCCCCTATTTATTCTTCTGGCAGGCCGCGCAAGAGATTGAAGAACAACGCCGCCACCACAGCACGCCTTTGTATAAAACGCCGTCCAAGGCCGCCGGCGAATTGCGCCGCATCCGCATCGATACACTCACCGGCATGGCGTTCAGTTCCCTTATTGCGCTGGCGATTGTCTTTGCAGCAGCGGCCACGCTGCACGCCAATGGGATCCGCAATATCGAAACCTCGGCCCAGGCCGCAGAAGCCTTGCGGCCCATTGCCGGGGATTTGGCCTTTGCCCTGTTTGCACTTGGCATCATCGGGACGGGCCTTTTGGCCGTCCCCGTCCTGGCCGGATCTGCCGCCTATGCGATCACGGAAATGCTGGGCCGGACGGGCAGCCTTGCGGCGCGACCCTTGAAGGCCAAGCTGTTTTATGGCGCCATAGCCGGAACAACGCTGGCCGGTGGCCTCATCAACCTGACCGGGATGGACCCTGCCCGCGCCCTATATTGGGCCGCAGTCGTCAATGGTGTGCTGGCCGCGCCATTGATGGCGGTGATGATGCTCATCGTGCGCAATGAAAAGGCCATGGGGGCGCTGGTGCTGCCCCCGCGCGCCACATTTTGGGGCTGGGTGGCAACCGCCGTTATGGCGGCTGCCACCGGATTATTCTTTTGGTTTATGGCCTTTCCCGGCTGATCCTAGGCGGCCAAGGCCTGGGTTTCGGCTGTCGGCAACCGGATGAGATAATCAAAGGCCGATAACGCTGCCTTTGATCCTTCGCCCATCGCGATAATGATCTGCTTATAGGGCGTTGTCGTGACGTCCCCTGCGGCAAAGACCCCGGGGACACTGGTTGCGCCTTTGGCATCCACCTCAATCTCACCACGGGGGCTCAGGGCCAATGTCCCATTGAGCCATTCGCTGTTCGGCACCAAACCGATTTGCACGAAAATCCCCTCCAGCGGCACATGCACCAGCTGGTCAGTTGTGCGATCTGTATAGCTCAGGCCCGTCACCTTTTCGCCATCGCCATGCACTTCGGTGGTCAAAGCCGATACGATGATCCGAACATTGGGCAGGCTGCGCAGCTTGTTCTGCAAAACGGCATCAGCGCGCAACTGGCTGTCAAATTCAATCAGCGTCACTTCCGCGACAATGCCCGCCAGATCAATGGCGGCTTCGACACCAGAATTACCGCCGCCGATCACGGCGACCCGCTTGCCTTTGAACAAGGGGCCATCGCAATGCGGGCAATAGGCCACGCCCTTGTTGCGATACTGGTCTTCACCGGGCACGTTCATTTGCCGCCAGCGGGCGCCCGTCGACAGGATCACCGTTTTCGCCTTGAGGCTTGCGCCATTGGCCAGAACAACCTCATGCAGGCCGCCTTCGACCGCAGCGGGGATCAGCTTGTCCGCACGCTGCAGGTTCATGACATCAACGTCATAATCCTTCACATGCTGTTCCAGCTGCGCCACCAGCTTGGGGCCTTCGGTGTGCTGCACCGAAATGAAGTTTTCGATGCCCATGGTGTCGAGCACCTGGCCGCCAAAGCGTTCTGCGGCAATGCCCGTGCGGATGCCCTTGCGTGCGGCATAAATGGCCGATGCCGCACCGGCCGGCCCGCCACCGACGATCAGCACATCAAAGGCGTCCTTCGCCTTGATCTTTTCGGCGGCACGCGCCTCAGCCCCGCTATCGAGCTTGGCAACAATCTGTTCCAGATCCATGCGCCCCTGCCCGAACACATCACCGTTCAGAAAGACCATGGGCACAGCCATGACCTTGCGCTCAGCCACTTCGTCCTGGAACAGCGCGCCATCAATGGCGACATGCTTGATCCGCGGATTGAGCACGCTCATCAGGTTCAGCGCCTGCACGACATCCGGGCAGTTCTGACAGGACAGCGAGAAATAGGTTTCAAAGGTGAAGTCGCCATCCAGCGCCTTGACCTGTTCAATCACATCCTGCGCCGCCTTGGACGGATGCCCGCCGACTTGCAGCAGGGCCAGCACGAGTGATGTGAATTCATGCCCCATGGGGATGCCGGCAAAGCGCACACCAATATCGGTGCCGGCGCGCCGGATCATCATGCTGGGGCGACGCGCGTCATCATCTGCACGGACCACGCTGACCTTGTCCGACAGGCCGGCAATGTCCTGAGCCAGCGCCTCAAGTTCGCGTGATTTTGCGCCGTCATCCAGCGACAGCACCAGTTCAACCGGCATCGTGATATTGGCCATATAGGCCGAAAGCTGCTGCTTGAGTTGAGCGTCGAGCATGATGAAAAATCCTGAATTGGGGGGCCGGGACCAGCTATGACTGGTCCCGGCGAAGCCCCGCCCAATGGGGAGAGGGGGATGGGCGGGGCCTTAAGTTGATTAGATCTTGCCCACGAGATCCAGCGACGGCGCAAGCGTCTTTTCGCCTTCTTCCCACTTGGCCGGGCAAACTTCACCCGGATGTGCGGCAACATATTGCGCGGCCTTGATCTTGCGGAGCAGTTCCGACGCGTTGCGGCCAACGCCTTCCGACGTGATTTCCATGACCTGGATGATGCCCTGCGGATCGACAACGAATGTGCCACGATCTGCCAGGCCAACGCCCGGGCGCATGACATCAAAATTATTGGTCACAACGCCCGACGGATCACCGATCATCGTGTAGCGGATCTTGCCGATGGCGGGCGAGGTGTCGTGCCAGGCCTTGTGGCTGAAATGCGTATCGGTCGACACGGCATAGATTTCGACGCCCAGCTTTTCGAACTCGGCATAGTTATCCGCCAGGTCTTCCAGCTCGGTCGGGCACACAAAGGTGAAGTCCGCCGGGTAGAAGAAGAAGACCGACCACTTGCCCTTCACGTCCGCATCGGTGACCGTGATGAACTTGCCTTCCTTGAATGCCTGGGCCGAAAACGGCTTAATTTCAGTGTTGATGATCGCCATCGGGATGATCCTTTTGGTTGTTGAACGGGAAAGGCAATGCGCCTGTCACAGTCTCTCTACGCCGGACCATCCCCCAGCGCCAATTGGATTGTCTGGTCTCATTGATCGACAAAATCGATCACTGGGCAATTTGTTCCCTTATTTTTCAAATATGGCGGTGCGCCGCGCCCATGATCTGCGCGGCCTAGGGCCATGATTCCTTGTGGACTCTGCCTTCTGGATGCCTAGAGCGACCGGACAACAGGCAAAATCACATATGGAGCGGATCGTGAGCGCGCGTATCATCCCGACACAGGGCATCCACAATTTTCGGGACTATGGGGGCTATGCCTCGCGCTTTGGCGGGCATGTGCGGCTGGGATTGCTCTTTCGGTCGGGGCAGCATTGCGATGCCACGGCCGAAGATCTGGCCCATGTCAGCCGGCTGGGCCTGCAAACCATTATCGATCTGCGCAGCGATGCAGAGCGTGAACTTTACCCCTGCGCACGCGCGCAGGACCATCAGGCCGAAGTGGTGTTTACGCCGGGCAATCCGCTGGGCCTGGGATCGCACCTCGATGCCGGCACGGGCGTCCGGACGGCACCAGAGGCGCATCGCGCGATGGTTGACCTCTATCGCCATATGCCGTTCCGTCCGATCCTGACCCAGACGATCCGCAGCTTTTTCGACAGATTATCCGCGCGCGCCGCGCCCAGCCTGGTCCATTGTCTCGCCGGCAAGGACCGCACCGGGCTGGCCGTGGCACTGGTCCATCATCAATTGGGCGTCCACCGCGACGACATCATCGCCGATTATCTGCTGACGAACAGCGTCGGCAATGCGCAAGACCGGATTGCGGCCGGGGCGCAGGCCGTGCGGTCAAATTTTGGACAGGATATGGATGATGCCGCGGTCGCCACGCTGATGTCGGTCCATGCCGATTATCTGGACACAGCATTCGACGCGATTGGCGACATCGACGCCTATTGCGCCGATGTGCTGCACATCACACCGGCACAGCAAGAGGCGCTGCGTCTGGCCTATCTTGGATAAGCCAGACGCTGCAACAGGCGGTTTAGACGCGTGTCATCACCCATTGGCCAGAGGCGTCTTTGCACGCCTGATAGGTTTCGGACTGGCTGGCGGCATCGGGCAGGTTCACGGTCTGCTTGATCATCCGGCACCCCGATGCGCCGTCGGATGCACGGCGGAGCAAGGCATTTGAAACATACCCCCAGGCAACGCCATTGTCTGAAACGAGGTACCACGGCGTCCCTTCCGCCGCAGCCGGCACCCAAACGCGCACACCCTGGGGCAATTGGCCGACAATCCGGCCATTCAGGTCCGGGCTCGCCCGCACATTGACGGCGGCTGACGAGATAAAGGCATCGCCAATCTGCTGATAGCCGGTCCAGGGCTCAACACCCGGCGCGAATTTCAGGCCAGCCAGACCCGCGACAGTGCGCTGATCGACCATTTCGATATTGCCCGAAGCGCCTGTCTGACTGTTGCTCCAACTTTGGTCTTCACCCTTGGCGAGCGCGTCCTGCATCGCTTGTTCAGCCTTGGCCCGATCTTCCTTCTGCATCTTGCAGCCAATGGCCGAGCCGCCAGCGGCCCCAATCGCGCCGCCCAAAATTGTGCCCAAGGTCCGATTGCCGCGGCCCGCAATGCGGTTGCCCAAAAAGGCGCCGAATAGGCCGCCCACAACAGCACCGGTGGTCTGCTTTTTCCCATCGGCCGAACAGCCGAAAATGCCGCCGCCCGTTGACCGGGATGGCGCCGCTTCGGCCGAGGCTGCCATGCGGTCGGTTGATTTCGAAGCCCCCATCTGCGCGGGATCAATCGCGGCGGCCGGCGCTGCGGCAAGAAGAAAGGCGCCCAATGTTGTCGTCGAAATCAGATGGTGCATGTTGAGCATGTCGCCCCCTTTGCGCTGGATAAGATGCCAAATCGAAGCTGAGGGCTAGGCCAGACGCCCTGAATTGCCGCTGAACAGGCGGCGAAATGCGCAAAGCCGCATCGGGGCTTCTCAAGCGTTTCAATCTGACGCAAAGGGTTATGAACAGCCGAACAAGGAGAGCGGGCAGATGGGCCGCAAATATTTCGGAACCGATGGCATTAGGGGCCGGACCAACGCATCCGCCATGACAGCCGAAATGGCGATGAAGGTCGGCATGGCGGCGGGCGCGCATTTTGTGCGCGGCGATCATCGCCACCGCGTCGTCATTGGCAAGGACACCCGCCTGTCGGGCTATATGATTGAAAATGCACTGGTCGCAGGCTTTACCTCGGTGGGCATGGATGTGGTGCAGATCGGCCCTATGCCGACGCCTGCGGTCGCGATGCTCACCCGGTCGATGCGCGCCGACATTGGCGTCATGATTTCGGCAAGCCACAACCCCTATGAAGATAACGGGATCAAGCTGTTCGGACCGGATGGCTATAAATTGTCCGATGCGGATGAACAGGCGATTGAGGCGCTGATCGATGCCCAGCCCGCGCTGGCACCATCAGATAAGATTGGCCGGGCGCGGCGCGTGGAGGATGCGCGCGGGCGCTACATCCATTTCGCCAAATCCTGCTTTCCCGAAGAACTGCGCCTCGATGGGCTGAAAGTTGTGATCGATTGCGCCCATGGCGCTGCCTATAATGTCGCGCCATCAGCGCTGTGGGAATTGGGTGCCGAAATCGTTCCCCTGGGCGTGACCCCCAATGGCACGAACATCAATGATGCCTGCGGGTCCACCGCGCCGGCATTGCTTCAGGAAACAGTCGTCGCCAGCGGCGCCGACATTGGCATTGCGCTGGATGGTGATGCGGACCGGCTGATCATCGTCGATGAACAGGGGCAGGTCGTCGATGGTGATCAGATCATGGCGCTCTTGGGATCAAGCTGGGCGCGCCAGGGCAAGCTGACGGGCGGCGGTGTCGTGGCAACCGTCATGTCCAATCTGGGGCTGGAACGTTATTTGACGGGGCAAGGCCTGACGCTGGAGCGAACCCAGGTCGGCGACCGTTATGTGCTGGAACGGATGCGCGAGGGCGGGTTCAACGTTGGCGGTGAGCAATCCGGCCATATGATCCTGACCGATTATGGCACCACCGGCGACGGGCTGGTCGCTGCCTTGCAGGTGCTGGCAGAACTTGTGCGGCAGGATCGCTCGGCCAGCGCGCTGCTCCATCTGTTTGAACCCGTGCCGCAATTGTTGAAGAATGTCCGCTTTTCGGGCGGAAAGCCGCTTGAGGATGCCCGCGTGAAGGCGGTGATTGCCCAGGCCGAAGCCGATTTGTCCGGCGCTGGCCGCCTTGTCATCCGGCCATCTGGCACAGAACCGGTCATCCGCGTCATGGCCGAAGGTGATGATGCCGGGCAGGTTGAACGGCTTGTCGATGCAATCTGCGACGCTGTGAAAAAGGCCGCTGCCTGATGCTGGAGATGCGGCCAGATTGCGAACGCTGCGGCGCCGACGTGCCGGCGGATATGGGCGGCGCCTTTATCTGTTCGTTCGAATGCACTTTTTGTGCGGATTGTGCGGATGCGCTGGATGAACGCTGCCCCAATTGCGGGGGGGAGTTGCTGGACCGGCCCACGCGCGCGGCGACGCTACTCAGCACATATCCGGCATCAACCGATCGAAGGTTTCGGGGATGACGGCGCGGATCCTGATCATCGCTGGGTCTGATTCCGGGGGTGGGGCTGGCATTCAGGCGGACATCAAGACTGTGACCATGCTGGGCGGCCATGCCATGACAGCGATCACGGCGATTACCGCCCAGAATACGCAGGGCGTATCAGGCGTCCAACCCATTTCAGCCGATATGGTGGTGGCACAGATTGACGCGGTTGCCAGCGATATTGGCGTCGACGCTGTGAAAATCGGCATGATTGGCGCGGCCGACACCGCCCATCGCGTTGCCGACCGGCTGGCCGATCTTGGCGCGCCCATCGTCTTTGATCCCGTCATGATTGCCACCAGCGGGTCCGCGCTCGCCGATGATGCCACCATCGCCGTTTTTACCCGCCTGATGGACATGGCAACGCTGACCACCCCCAATTTGCCCGAACTGGCGGCCCTGGGTGGCGAGGCAGAGGCCCTGCGCCATGCCGGCACCTTGCTGATCAAAGGCGGCCATGCCGACGGCGGCACAATCATTGATCGGCTGGTCGACCGCACGGGTGAGGTGATGCGCTGGGAAGACAGCCGCATTGCAACGCGCAGCACGCATGGCACGGGCTGTACCCTTGCCTCAGCCATTGCGACGGGGCTTGGCCAAGGCATGACGTTGATCGAGGCCATTGACCGGGCCCGACGCTTTGTCCGCGCGGCGTTGCTGGCGGCACCGGGCCTTGGCCATGGCCATGGGCCGATGGGGCATCAGGCGGTGACCGGCTTTCCCCCGGCATGATTGCTGGCGTGGATGAGGCGGGACGCGGCCCCCTGGCCGGCCCCGTGGTCGCCGCGGCCGTTATCCTGTGCGACGGCGGGATCGCCGGCCTCGATGACTCCAAAAAGCTGAGCGCAAAGCGCCGCGCGACATTAGAGGCGATGATCCTTGAACATTGCCATGTCGGCATTGGCGTGGCGAGCGTGGCAGAGATTGATGAGATCAACATTCTGCAAGCGACATTTTTGGCGATGACCCGCGCGGTTGAGGCCTTGTGCGACCAAGGCCAGACGCCCGCCCATATTCTGGTCGATGGCAATCGCCTGCCCCGCTGGCGCTGGTCCGCCGAGGCTGTGATTGGGGGCGATGCGCTTCATCCCTGTATCTCAGCAGCGAGCATCATCGCCAAAGAACATCGCGACCGGATCATGATCGCTGCCGATTCGGATTATCCCGGCTATGGCTGGTCCTCAAATAAGGGCTATGGCTCTGCGACGCACATGGCCGCCCTGCGCAACTTGGGGCCATCACCGCTCCACAGACGGTCTTTTGCACCCGTCGCGCAGCATTTTTTTGACCTGTGAGTCCTCTGCGCCACACCACTAGGACTTGAGTC
>JACCDO010096671.1_pt1 | contig 14325 bp, 16 predicted proteins | sample 7446101 | NCBI WGS metagenome assembly JACCDO01 (sample SAMN15323440, study PRJNA562643) | freshwater metagenome | isolation source: river surface water | place: USA:Blue River Watershed | collected 2017-08-16
TTGCTTTGTTGAATACTGATCGTCGATGACGTCGTAGATATGCAATAGATTCGGCTTGTTTGTGCAAAGAGTTGATGTGGTTATCGAGCTCATCAACGAGTGTTGCAATATCTTGTAATTTATCTAAATCAATTTTGCTATCATTAAAATGGGTCATTAAATTATGTAATATATCATTTGCTTCGTTTATCATCTTAGATATTGATTCTCTGTTATGCTTGGAATTAGGATTGACATCGCCTTGAATAAGCCGTCGGGACTTGTCGATCTTGTACATTACACTATGCAATCTCTCGTCCACTATCTCGTCAATATCACTACCATTATTATCATTTTTTATCATTTCTTGCACATATTCTAGATCATTCGTAATCACAATCAATGAATTCTTTACATTATTACTCCATAATGAGTGATCAGAATCATGGGAAGAAGCACTCTCTACATTGTCCCCGTGAATGCTTTTGTACGTACTATTAATGCTTTGATAATCCCTGTAAGTAAGTAAGTAAGTAAGTAAACTTAATGAGTGAGAATGTACACGATTATTACCTATTATTGTGATCATTTTGTAATTTATCTTGATGATTGTTACAAAAACAGCTAGGAATAAACGCTTTAATATAATCAGAAATGTTGTAATTCATAATAACAATGGCTATAGTAAAGCCGAGCAGGATCGCGATGCTTTTGTAGTACGGAGTTAATTGTATCTGCATGAGCAATGGGGTTATTTCCAGGTTTACTGCGGCAACAATCATACCAGCACACACCGCTGCGATAATGTTGTTAGTATTCTCCGACTGTGACCAAGAAACGAAATACATCGATGCAACTGGTAAGTAAGAAAGTAAGTAAGTAAGTAAGTAAGTAAGTAAGTAAGAAAGTAAGAAAGTAAGAAAGTAAGAAAGTAAGTAAATTAGTGAGTAGTAACCTGCCATGCTGATCGAAGGCATCAGCAACGCTATGAGCTGCGTCGCCATCATTCTATGTGTGGTAATTCCTACCTATACCATAAAAAAATCGCATTTAAAATTCCTATTCCTGGGTTCCTATGTAAGTGCTGAGCCAAGTAAGTAAGTATTTAATTAAGCAGATAAATAAATAAGGAAGTAAGTTAGTAAGTAAGTTAGTTAGTTAGTTAGTTAGTAAGTTTATTAATAAATTAATAGTAGAATGATGAGCTGTAGAATGATGAGCTGTAGAATGATTGAATTAATGAGTAGGTAAATATGTCACTGAGTGATTCATTGAATTATAAGTGAATTTTATTCGGTGAATTTGTGAAACCCTATCGGTACTGTCGATAAAAAAACACAGAAACAAGCTAGTAGACCTACTCAATTATAATGAGTGGCCTCCTATCGTACAGCCACGCGGATGACTTCCCCGTTGAGGCACAGCGCCAGGTGAAGGAATGGATAACGGGGCGCATGAAGGAGATCAGCGGCGAGGAAAACATCGAGGATTTGTTCTTGGACTATGTTATTACACTCATTGGTTACTTACTCACTCACTCGCTTACTTACGTGCCCTCTCAATCACTTATTTACTTTTTATCTATATTCATTCGCTTAATTACGCATTTACATACTCTCACACTTACTTACTTACTTACTGTTTAGGCCATAAAAAAACAATGGAGGAGATACGAATTGAATTAATTGAATTTTTAGGAGAAAAAGAAGCAAAAGATTTAGTTTTACATTTAGCAAAATATTTGAAGGACATGAATAAAAGCAATAAAAAAGTTGATGAAAGTAGTAATAATAATAACAAAAATGTGACAAGAACAGGCGATGTAGCTAGCGGATTGAAAGCGGAAAGAAGCACTGGAACCAAGAATAAACCCAATAATAATAATAATAATAATAACAGCAACAACAGCAGCATCAATAACAGAGGAGCAGCAGGCTACAAGAGCAGTAGAAGTACCATTGATGATGAAGATTTAGAAGATTTTAAACGCCGACGAATCGGGGATGGAAATACCAAGAAGAAAGGTCAAAGTAGCAAGGAAGAAGCAGATAGTAGTGTGCAAAACAAGACAGTTGCAGCGATGCCATTACCAATGGCGTTGCCTGGAGTAGGTGTTGATCCAGAGGTATATAGACAACAAATGAATACATTGGCGCAAATGCAAGGATTTGAAAATGTTGAAGATATGGTAGCCTTCCAAAAACAATCATTACTTATGATGCAACGAACGCTTGGAACCAGTGGAAGAGGCGGACGTGCAGGAGGAAGAATATATTCACGAGGCGGAAGAGGGGAATATGGTGGAAGAGGAAGAGGGAGAGGTAGAGGTTTTGTTGCACCAATAAAGAAGGAAGATGCAGAATACACACGACCTCCTACTGTTGAACATGGTTTATCGGCTACCAGAGCTGTAGTATATAAGAGAAATACAGATTTTAATGTGGAATAAATAATAGCTTATTTACTATACTTTTTAGTATCTTCTGTAGCTGTTTTCATGATTCCTGAACCTATACTTTCTGATGCAGCAGTGAATCCATCCATATTTTTTGTTCTTTTTTCTAATATTTCTTTTTCTTTTGGAGATAATTCTTCGCCTAGCTTTTCTAATGCTAATACAATTTCTCCTGAAAATAGCTTGAGATAAGTGAATGAGTGAGTAAGTAAGAGGAAGGTATTACCTGTCATATCATTATACACTTGTAGCGTTATTTTACCTAACTTTAAATCTTGGTCGCAACTAGCCAGTTTAGATCGTAATGCTCCATTTTCTTTTTTAGCAAACATTCTAACTACTTCTGGTGATTTAAATGCATTTCTTATAGCTGTTTGTATGGCTAATTGTACACTACCGAACTGGTCAATCAACGTGATATTACCACTTAATAGTTTATTTAAATACACCTCAAATTCTTTCATTTGTTCAATAGTTTCACTTCGAACGGAGTTATATTCGTCAACATCAAGTTCACCTTTCATTTCCTCCAAATCTGCTAATTGAGTCAATAAACGATTTAGTTGGTCTTCGATATTCTTCTTCAACGAGCTGGTTTCATTTTCTCCGCGCGAACTCATTGCAAAACTTCAAAATCGTTCTAAAATATGCGACGTAATCCAAATCTTTCTTCGGTATTTTTACTGTTTTTTTCTCGTTTTTTCACCGGTACTACCAAATTGGGTGTGGACAAAAAATAGAGAAAGAAAGGGAAGTTTTTGTTGTGATTTATGTTGATTTAATGATATCGACGCAGCAATTGACGTGATTTTAGTGTCTTGGTGCATATTTATTACATATTAAATTAAAAAAAAATGAGAAATTATATTATATTTTTGATATTTATTGCGCTGCATGGGCAATTGATATTTTGTGGATCGTCATATGCACGAGACTTCTATGAAATTGCATTGAAATTATCCAAGAACAACAATTCGTCATATGAAGATTTACAAATCATTCACTTATTGAGAGTGCCAAAAGCAGGTATATCCATTAATTTCTTCGCTTGTTATTTCACTCACATTCACATTCATTCATAATTACTTATACTCCAATCAGCATCATCGTCATTATCGATCGTTGCTAGGCGAGCTGTTGGTTGCACTCTTCGAGGACCTTGTTGTATATTTCCAGGTTATCCACAGGGTAGTTGTCCGTCACCTGAATTTTTTAAATGTGCTTCAAAAGTTATTGGTTGCACTGATCATAATGCAAATTACCTCTCATTACTGAATACTTCAATAAATACGATATCATTAATACGACAGCCATATACGAGGGCGATATCAGGTTATTTTTATGCAAGAAATGATAAAATTAGTCGCAGTGTACATCATAATACTGATTGCACATCAACATTAGAGGAATGTTTTGTGAAATATACACAAGATAGTCGCTTTCGTAATATTGTTGTGAAATTATTGACTGGAGCAGATGCTTATGCAGATAATGTAAAGATTTGTCCCATGAAAAAGAATTGCAATAACTCGCTGGAGTTAGCTTTAGAGAATTTGAAATATGTCAATTCTATTGGAGTATCTGAAATGTGGGAATTGAGTTTACTACTTCTGCATATAAAAATACCATCGATATCGCCGTTAATTGACGACTTTAATCTAGCAAATAACCAAACGCATAAAGGGATTAGGATAAATAACGATCGCATTTATAAACCATTTCAAACGTTTGCTAAATCGAGATATAAGAATGAATTGCTACAGCAGAATAATTTTGATTTAGTCGTGTATAAGCATGTAATCCGGTCGATGTGCAGCGATCTCCATGCGTATAATCTGTGGAAGTATGAAATCGTTAAGAAATATTGGAGAGAAAAGTCACCAATTAAGACGAAATCTTGTAGCTAGTAATTGCTATTCTTATACGAGGACCGTCAACACGCAGAATAGACATGGCCATCACGATGGTGCAATTGGTGGTATCAATGCAGTTATGATCTCTGACTTGTTATTTCCCAGTCAACCATTTAGGTATTGAGACAGGGATGTACGCGCATTCAGGCCTTAATTAACTAGCTATGCCATAGAGTTGACTAGATTAAAATAAAGTATGTATTTATATATGTGTAGCGCTAATGAAACAATTTATTATGACTTTCCATAGAAATCACGAACAATTTTGTTAATATCAATCTTAGCACCATCGATAATTTCAATAGGTACCGGTGTGACTTTAGGTAGACTCGTGTTACCGAGTAGTAATACCTACCTACGGTAATACGGTAATGGATACATCTAAAGGTCTTAATTAGTGTCTTAATAAACGAGTTAGTGAGGAAGCGAATGGGTAACTGAACGAGAAACTTATCGAGGAAATATTTACACAAATGAAAGAGTACCAAAGTCAAGATGATTATTAAGCATCTTTACTATAGTATCCTGCTGTTGCTGTCTCTTGTTCGGCGAGTAGATTGCCAAGCAACAATAAGCACTCTTGTCGGCATTGGGGTCAATCAAATTAGTTCTGATGGTGGACCAGCTGTCGAGGCCAGTCTTGCCAACCCAACTGGCGTCGTGGTGGATTCATCGGGAAAACTGTATATTTCGGAGCAAACTGGTGCCCGAGTTCGCAAAATAGCTAGTGGGATCATTTCCACACTCGCGGGTACAACAAGTGCATCATTTAATGGCGATGGGGTTGCAGCAACAGCAAACTTGAATCGTCCGAATGAATTAGCTGTTGACACTTCAGGTAGACAATATATAATGAATGATCAATTAAATTACGAGTTTCTGTTATTCGTCTCTTATTTACTTCCTTATTTGCTGGCATTTTAGATAACGTTTACATCGCTGATAGTTTCAATAGTCGTATCCGCAAGGTGACGGTGGTCACGGGGATCATATCCACGCTTGCTGGGACAACTAGTGCTGCGTTCGGAGGCGACGGAGGTTTGGCAACGTCAGCATCAGTGAACTTCCCTTATGGAGTCACAGTAGATTCTTCGGGTAATCGCACTAACTAATTGCTATTTTTATCGTGGTTTATTGTATTTGGAATAGGCAACGTGTACTTGAGTGATACTTTTAATTATCGAGTCCGTAAAATATCGGGAACGAGTATAATATCGACGATTGCGGGTACGGGTATTGGTACTTACAGTGGTGATGGGGGTCAAGCAACCTCGGCAGGATTGCAGCCTTACAGTCTCTCGCTGGATTCGTCAGGTACGATCTGTATATATCATTACGTAAAAAGTAACATCAGACTTATTATTTATAAAATAATACTAGGCAACGTGTACTTTACTGACACCACAAATCACCGTGTCCGTAAGATTACAGTATCAACGGGTGTTATATCCACTATTGCAGGCACGGGTAGTGCTACCTACAGCGGTGATGGAGGACAAGCAACTTCGGCCGCAATCAACGGTCCAATAGGAGTAGTAGTCGATTTGACAGGTAGTAACGGATACCAATCTAATCTATCATATCTTACTAAGCTTTACCTCAGGTAACGTGTACATTAGCGATACGTACAATAATCGTATCCGCAAGGTTACAGTATCAACCGGCATAATATCCACTATCGCAGGCACTGGCACTGCTAGTTTTAGTGGTGATGGCGGAGCAGCAACATCCGCCGCACTGAACTCTCCGTGGGGAATGCGATTAGATTCATCAGGTATGTTATAAGGTATATTAATTGCTGCTCAATTCAATGATTCGTCCTTTATTAGGTAATTTATACTTCGCAGATACGAATAATCAACGGGTTCGTAAGTTAACTTTCCCGTTGCCAACAGCAATACCAACAACTATGCCAACATCAACAATTCCTACATCAATGCCAACTACATCAATACCAACTACATCAATGCCAACTACATCAATGCCAACTACATCAATGCCAACTACACCAATGCCAACTACATCAATGCCAACTACACCAATGCCAACTACACCAATGCCAACTACATCAATGCCAACTACACCAATGCCAACTACGCCAATACCCAGCGTAATCCCAACTTTGGTTCTATCTTCATCGATACCCACAACCTTACCAACAAAAACCCCATCTATTCAACCAAGTCCAATCCCTTCCTATATACCCAGTTATGTGCCAACTTTGCTGCCATCATTCGCACCATCTTTTGTACCAAGTGTAAAATCTGCGACTCCGACTATGTATCCGACATCGAAGCCAACGGAAATCCCAACAATTGCGCCAAGCAACCGATCTCCTTCGCTAATACCAACTTGTAAACCTACTGTTAGACCAACTCTATCGCCGTCATTTAAACCGACACAAAATCCATCTAGTGAATACCCATCACTTCAACCCAGTGATAGTCCGCAAGAATCGATGCAACCCACTTCATCTCCTACTTCATCTCCTACTTCATCTCCTACTACATCACCTACATATGTACCTACTTCATCTCCTTCGTCAACACCTACTATGTTCCCTACATTAATACCCACCGCTTTTATAAAGAAGAGGGATAATATTATCGCGAATCTGATGGATGCTCCGCCAAATTACAAAGTTGCTAAAGAAAAGATCCAGTACTATCTCGGTGCCTTCGTCGGTTACTTCTTGGCTATCTACATCTGCTTATACATGTACTCATTCTTGCGTTACGGCAAGGACACGGCGACAAAACTCTACGATACCTCGTACCAGTCAGACGCATACATCAAGAATTGTGCCACAACAAATAGTGATGATGGTAACAGTAACGTATCGATACTGTCTGATATATACACAAAGAACTCGCTAGTTCTGAGCAATATGAAGCTTGAGGAAGAATTGATGGCAGTGAGGAAAAACTCAAAAATGAAATATGATGATAAAACTAGTGCGGAGAGTAAGTACTCGAAGGGGTACCGTGAATATATGCATCAGCAGCGCACGCTATTAGGTTGTAGTTCATTCCTTTATCCAGATGGGTATATGGTTAAGATACCATGTACCAGTGTAGAGATACACTTACCACCTGGTCGAGTCGAGGACATACTGCTCTTCCTCTGCCACAACCACCCGTTGTTATCGTGCTTCTACTTCATGGACGGATCCAAGCTGGGTGCGCACGGGACGCGCATACTGTACATCGGCAAGGACGTGGCTGTCTTCGTGTTATACCAGTTCTCAAACATGTTGCTGCAGTACTTCATGTTAGATGGACAAGGGCTTGGTACCTTCATCAACTTGTTCGTCATAACTCCCAGTGCAGTATCTGTTGGATTGTTGCTGAAGTATCTGTATACCTGCCCGTTCACCGAGACTGTTGAGTTTCAGCGTAAATATGCTAAGCGTCAGTCAGTTGTCTTACTCCTGGGTCGCCTGGCTATTATCCCCATCATGTTGATAATGTGTGGATTTTTAATAATCGCTTGTATCCTTAGTACTGGTCGTCGTATAACAATAATACTTATCGACTACTTTCTATACGTGCAGTTTTATGGCATTCTTCTGGCTACATTCAAGGCGATGCTCCTGTTCGTGGATGACTACTACTACCAATTATCGTTCGGTATATTTGAAATCCTATGCATTGGTAGATTATACAAGGAGCGTATAACTGCAGAGTCGCTGGTTCTTGATGTTGACTACTTGTACCGTATAAACACTTATTTGTTCGGACTCGTCAAAGTCCAAAAGATATTGAATAGAAAATATGCTGCCAAAGCGAAGGGGGTCACAGATGGAGGATATGATGATATCGAGTTAAAGGGTTGTCATAGTAGTGATCTAAGCTATAATAGTAATCCAGTGAATACGACGCTGAATCAGAGAGTCAGTGTACCGTTATTTACTATGGATGCCATATATGGGACCAGTAGCAATGACGAAGAAGTCAGGTGCATTAGTACTAGCGACCCGAACAATTGCGTTGATAATCCTATTCATTCTACCACAAAGGTTTATACTGTAGATAATGGCCAAATCTTCACCAATCGATATCAAGAATCGTTACGCTTGCAGCACTCAGGTATCAATAATGCTGAGACATCGTCAGTATTAGATGATGCATTGTACCAGGAGTACCAGAATCTGAAAAGAAATCACGACGACACTATATATGGCATGAACGCCGATGACGAGATGAGGATATTAAGCTTCGATGAATGGAAGTTCAAGAGGAAGCAGTTTAAGCTCGGCACCCGTGGTTCATTCGTCAAGGCATACCAAGTGTTTGAAGAACGTGAGCAGTCCGCGAGTATGAAGAACACAATGCAGTTGCATAATTCTTTCAAGATGAAGAACGCACTCGCAGTAGAAAGTAGCGCTACTGCGCCGCCTAAATAGATCATTTGTGCATTATTACACTGTATTAATAGTTGTATGTATTGTACCGTAAAGGCTCTTAATCCCTAATTTGTACCGGTCACATTTTTTTTGAAAACCAAATAAATTAATTGAAGTGAGTCATTTGGGGGATAAAATGAGTGCGAATGAGGAAGGAGGCGCTGCTGCGGGAGGTGGTGCTTCGTTGAGCCGTGAGCAGCTGTTAGAATATATTAAGAAACAAAAAATTCAAATAAAAAAACTTCAAAATGATGTTGCCAAATCAAGTCATAATGGTATGCCAGTATAATTTTAATCTACGTACTCACTTGCCCACCTACTTATTCACCACATATATCAATAGTCATATCTGCTTCTCCTTTATCAGCTTCTGCTGTCACTGAAGTTAAATTATTTTGGAAACAAATACACTCTTCGCAACCATTTTATCAAAAAATGGGTCACCTTGTACTTGAATCAATGTGTAATACGTTTATGAATAGTCAATATGGTAAAATGAATATTTTATCGTTGAAGAATTCGTTTTATCGATGGAAAACTACCATAAATAAAGAGAAATGTGAGTCTTTAGTTAGTATTAATGAGAGCAACATTAAGACCATTGCTCAATTAGAGCAAAAAAATGCTAAACTTAAGGCTTTATTAGCACGTACGCATCAAGCAAGTCAGCGCAATGCAGAAGATTCCAATATTATGAAGCAAGCGCAGAAGGAGGTATTCGTTCGCTCACTTACTCTTTTTCATACATTTATTCACTCACTCACTCACTCATGTATCAGGCGCTGGATGAATTAAAGAATATCAAACAAAAGGATGAGTCAGAAAGACTGTTGCTGGTCGAGTCCTTACGAGTAAAATCGATTGAAACGGCATTTCACTCGGATTTAGAATTGGTGATCCAAAAAGCCGCCGATGATTTGTTTAATCAAAATAAAAAATTATTAGAAATAACAAAAAGTAACTCGATGGATGCATTACCCAACGATGTACCTAGCAATGATCGAGAAAACCATGTGAATGCTAATACAGCTCGGACACCGACTAACAAGATCACCACTCCTAGTAGTAGTAGTAGCAGTAAATCCAGTAGTAAATCCGCAAATATTATTGCGCTACAAAATGAAATAGCAACTCTAAATGTAACTCCTTCCACGCACTTATTTACTCACTCACTCACTTACTTATTTACTTACTTACTCACTCACTCACTTACTTACTTACTTCCAAGGAAAAATTGGAACAAAGTCAGTTAATGAACCTAACCAACGCATCAAATATTGATAAATTAACCGATTCGTTACGGGATAAAGAGGAATATACCGGTCATCTTCGCCGATTATACGAGTCCGAACTAGCCAGTAAAAAGGAATTAGAAATTGAATTAGAAATCACATTAGCGGGACGCCAAAACATGCTCATTGAAATAGAAAAAATAGCTGAAATGAATGCTAATAAAAAATTAATTGACATAACAAATGAATTAGGATCCCTCACAGCGCGGCTCGGGGAAAAGGATGTTCAAGTTGCGACTCTGTCGGAGTCGTATAATCAGTGTGTGGTTGAATTAGAACGATTAAAACAATGTAATCATGAGTTAATAGATCAATCAAATGAAATTTCACGTTTACAAAAAATTATAACGGATATAAAATTAAATAAATATCGGTACAGCAAACCGGTCAATACGGTAGTGAATACGAATGATGAACTGATTTCGTATGTTCATGAGTTAATAGTGTTGCATTTCGATGCGTTGAAACACTCCCTGCAAAGCAGCCATGATTTGAACGTGTTAAGTGAGCAGCTTGATACGTTGAATTGGAAATATACGTCAGAGATCCCGTATGTATACCACGTGGCGCATGGATTCATCAGTATGATACGTGATACACTCAGTGATGTAGTGACGCGGTTAACCGAGTATACGTTGCCTAGGATTGATGCAGCTATTGCTCGAAGTACGACGTCAATGCAGAAGCAAATGAGTGTTATACAACCAATGCTGTGGGAGGCAAAGAACGTTACACTTCAGGCGGGCAGGGAAATCCCTATTGCGATTCCAATTATGATTAATTCGGATAGTGTGGCAACAGATGACATTGTCATTGAGTGGAAATACAGTGGTGATGGCGGGAATAATGTGACCTTGACATTAACTCCTGGTGTCAGAAATAATGATTCGGTTATACTTTACTCGGCATTACAAAGCAATGGAGAATACACTGGTACAATATAATAACACTCACTCATTCACTCACTCACTTACATACTTACTTACTCAGGCGCATACGCTGTATCCCGCGAAGAATATAATTCCACGAAAATATTGACGTTGAAGAACACGTCACTATGGGGACAAGTGGTAATTGGTTATGCATTTCAGCTCAAAGGACCGAAATCAATCGAGACTCATGCACGGCCGGACCCAATCAGCAGTGAAACGCAGGAGTTAATACATAAACGCGATCATGTCAGAGCCTGCATCAGCGAAGGAGAGACGTTACTGCAGCAGTACGGAGCCCTGTCACATGCTGTGATGAACACCAATAAAGCGGCCCTACAAATAAAAATAAGTAACGATGTATCCGTTACAAAAATGAATGATAATCATATGAATAAAGCAAAACCAGTCATACGAACCCAAAAGTTTAATAAATTAATAAAAGAAATGAAAAAGAAAAATTTGATTAAACTTGATATTGATGAAATGATTCTGGTGGATGACATGACTCCTCCTCCTCCTCCTGCTACTGCTGCTATGACTGGTCATCCTTCGTCTCTATCGGTGCAGAATGATGGTGTTTTGCATGGTAACTCGCGAGTATTCAGCTGTGACAGCTTCAATATCCGCGCAGCTGATGAGTTGCGACTCCACATCCCTTCTAGTGTCATCACCTCACTCGTAAGTAGCAATGCTACCAGCTCGATTACTATTACTTGTGATGTATCCCTATTGAATGGCCATCAGAAGCATGTCAATAATCGTGGTAGATTGGATTTTGGACTTCAGCCGTTAGATATTGGATTTAGTATCTTACAAAGGAATCTTAATGGTACATTTCAACAATTATTTCCTTATCAAAAAATTGTTGAAAAGCTATTCCACACCCAAGTTATTGATATTAGTAGTTCGAATGATGGGTTAATTATCTTGTTTGATAACACGTACTCTTGGTACAATAGTAAACCCGTTAGATATTGTATAACTATCACCGCCATGGACTCTAATCCCGTCAATGAAACCCTAACAGACGAATCAGGCGGTGATGCAAGTGCTCATGATACGCCGAATGCCACATCAACACTTGTGTACTCGGAGACGCTCGTTGATGAGTTTTTTGGTCTTAACAACCAAGTAATTAAGTATATTAATACTGTACAGCAATTGTAATTCTAAATAATCATAAAAATACCGGTTCTACGAGGAGGTAGTCATGCTTCATGCGCTTCTCAACGGCTATTTCCTGTTATTCAACTTCAATAATTAGAAATTATCATTGATCATTTGGTTTGGTACCGGCAGAGGGTACCGCCGGTACCATGCAGAAAAAAATTGATGAGTCATTGAACTGAGTCAGTGAGTGTACTTGGTTGATGCTTTGGAACGTTTTAATCGCGGTGCTGTTAGTAATTGAGACGATGAAATCTGTAAATGCATCACAAGTGAAACGGTCGGTTTTTTGGTTTCGAAATAATTTACGTGTTCACGACAATCCTTTGCTCAACGCGTTGCCGCTGGAAGGTACAGACCGGACGCATGAGTTAATATGCTTCTATTGCTTTGATCCGAGGTTTTACCGGACAACAAAGTATAATAACTTGAAGCAAACTTCATTTAAAACGCAGTTTTTGATTGAGTCGGTAACTGATTTAAGAAATAGTATTGAAAAGTTAGGAGGTACGTACCATTCCAAACCATAGAGTACTAACTCATTCACTCACTTAATTACTCACTTGCAGGCACTTTACTGGTGGCATTTGAGCGCCCAGAGGTGGTTTTAGAAAAGTTATCTACCGACAATACGACTATATATGTGGAAAAAGAATATACTCATGAGGAGGTGAGAGAAGAAGAGAAAGTTATCAAGGCAATTCAATCAAAACCAAATAGTAAATTAACATTTATAGAAAGTTCAAAAACATTATATCATATTGAGGATTTGCCTTTTCGTCCAAATCTCAGTGATTTGCCTGATGTTTTTACACCATTTAAAGAAATTGTAGAAAAATCTGTTGCCATTCGACCTATGTTACCATCACCCAAATCCTTAGACGGTTTTGCGAAGCTGCCACTACATGAAGTAATCACACCAGTTTGCAGCTATGAATACATGCCACGTTTATTCGATTTGTACAATTCCAGTGATCATGAGTATCTCACCAAAGAATTAAATGAACGTGATGAATATCTAACAAAATCAGCAATATCTTGGCTTGTTGGTGGTGAAACAAATGGTTTTCAACGTATACAAAAATGGTGTTTTAATGATGATAATTTAAAAAATTATTTTGATATTCGTAACGGAATGTTAGGAGAAAAATATTCTACAAAATTATCACCATATTTTGCACTTGGTTGTATTTCACCACGTTATCTTTACTACCAAACGAAGCACTACGAAGCGGTCCGCCGTATCGCTAATAAATCTACTTATTGGATACAATTTGAGCTAGAAGTTAGAGATTTTTGGGTATTTATTGGTAAAAAATATGGTAATAAAATATTTTTTCCAAATGGCGCAAAAGGTTTTCACGGCGGTAAAAAATGGAAAATAAATCATGATTTATTTGATCGTTGGAAGGATGGAGGGCTCGGTATACCGTTAGTGGATGCAAATATGAGAGAGTTAAAATATACTGGATTTATGAGTAATAGAGGAAGACAAAATGTTGCGAGTTATCTTATTCATGATTTAGAAATTGATTGGCGATTGGGTGCAGAATATTTTGAAAGTAAGCTTATTGATCATGATGTTACATCGAATACTTGCTCTTGGAATAGTATCGGGGGATTCTTTGGTGGTCGAGTGAATAAGTTTAATGTAATCAAACAATCAAAGGATTATGATAGCGCGGGGGAGTATATCAAGCATTGGATTCCTGCACTCCAGCACGTTCCTCCTCCTTTGTGTTTTGAGCCATGGCTTATGACGGAGGAGCAGCAAGTTATCTATAAGTGTAAGCTTGGTAAAGACTATCCTCTTCCTCATGTCATGCCTGCGCCGTACCATTATCACGACAATAGTAAAACCACAACCGTCTTCACGAATAATAGTCAAGGAATGAATAATGAAAGAAAAATAATGAAGGAAAATAACAGTAATAAACGCAGAGGTCATAACCGCGTTCAACACTTGTAATAATTTTGTATATCTGTATTTTATATCTTCCGATTTAATTGATCCAATCAATTTTGACTTCACCCGTCCTCTTCCCGGTGCATTTATAGTGTCGGTGTCCTCACTAAGATGTCTGCCTCTCTATCTAGCCATCTGACGCACATTATTCGTGTCATATTGATGAAACCAATTAATAACCCTACCGGTACCGGGCCCGGTCATTGCAGTTCCAAA
>JACCDO011046752.1_pt1 | contig 14323 bp, 31 predicted proteins | sample 7446101 | NCBI WGS metagenome assembly JACCDO01 (sample SAMN15323440, study PRJNA562643) | freshwater metagenome | isolation source: river surface water | place: USA:Blue River Watershed | collected 2017-08-16
CTTTCATAAATATCGTTGTAAATACGAGTATCTTCTTCGATTTCCCAAATTAAATTACCCTCTTTATAGTATTCCTTTCTTTTTGGTGCAATAATGCAAGAAAGAGCCATATTACGGAATATCTTTAATTCGGGGTTCTCTAATACCTTTAAATAGAAATACTCGCTTATATACCCTTTTAAATAAGCAATTCTCCAATAACAATGCCTTACATCTAAATAATAAAATTCACTACCTATTGGAAGTTCGTCAAAAAGAATCCTATTTGTATAGGTGCTATCATATTTTTTATGAACCTTTTGAACTTTAAAATTGCTATCTAAAAGATATTTGTTAATACTCTTTTTGACCGTTGCAAACAAATTCAAAATCACCTTCCCATCATCTTTTCCTAAATGATTAATCGAGTTCTTATTCTTGAATTTAGCAATATGCTTACCATCACAAAAGATATTCATTTCATTCCTTTTTCTTTCTAATGAGAATGATTTCTTTCGTTTAATCAAATTCAACTTATATATATCTAAATCATCAAGTGAAAGTTCTAACATAATCTACTACTTTAAATTTTTCAACATGGCATCCATTTTCTGCTCTGTAATCTTTCCTTTTGCAAACAAATCAATAATAGCCATTTCTCTTTGAATTTTTAATTCTTCGACCTTTGACTTTTCTTGTTCTGCTTTTGCTCTTTCTATTTCCGCTTCTGCACGTTTTATCTCTGCTTCAGCCTTCTTTAACTCAACTTCTTTATCTGAACCACTTGGCGAAGTAGGTGTAGGTTCTTCTTTTTTGGTTGGAGTTTTAGTTAATATGCCTTGAATTACGTCAGGGTCAATATTATCAGGTTCTAATGGTTCAAAACCATAATCTTCTGTTTCGCCAAAAGATGTACAACTAATTATTCTTACTTCCCATCTTTTTTCAATCGGATTCCAATAACACGAATCTTCTTCATCTGATTTTCCCGAAAATCTAAAATGTGGTACTTGGTCAGAACCTTCAAGTAACTTTTGAGTTTGCAACTCATTACACCAATCAACCCATTCTTTAAATCTCCATTTTTTTCCACGTACAATTTTACCTTCTTTATCTTTAAGGTATTCTGTATAGGTTATTCGTTTGTTATCTTTATTAACATAAATATCACTACCTAAGATACCTAAAAAGTAATCGGGGTCTGTTAGTAATGGAGAAACTATCCATAGTCTTTCCTCCATACCACTCCAAAAGTCATCGGTTAAAATTTGCCAATAACCCATTGGAAAATACCATTCAGTAGGTATTAATGGTGGAGAATCATCTTGGTCTTGTTCCCGAAATTGTCTGTATATTGAAAGAATGTCTTCATCATTACATTCAAGTGATTTACATTCACGAAAAACAAGAGATACGATAGATGTTCCTGCAATCTTTTTGCCATCAGCATCTACCTTGTTGGATATAAAAGCACGATAATTAGGGAAGTCATCTTTATGATTCTCCCATAGAACTTGGCGAACTCTGTTGTAAGTAACATTAGAAGAAAAACCTTTTTTCGAAACTGATTTCTTTGATTTCGATTTTGGCTTGTAATACTTTTTCTTTCTTCCTCTTTTTTTAGGTCTTCCGACCTTTCTTACTTTTTTCTTCTGTTCGTCTTGTGAATTATCGTCTTTCTTCTTTGCCATTAACTATTCAGAAGATTATAGAACTCATCTTTTTCCATCTTTAGGTAAAGCCTTACCAACTCTTTTACTGATTTAGTTCCTTCGCCTGTACGCATGAGTTTGCTTAACGTATTTTTATGAAGTCCTGTATCATTAGAAATTTTTGTTTGTGATATGCCGATTTTCATGAGATGAAATTTGAGTAATGTGTTTTCTCTTGCCATACAAATATAATTTTTAAAAATTTGCTATCAATCTAAATGTTTCACACAATACTCTTTTTTCTCAAATCATCAATTGCATAATTGATTATATGACCTTCGGGGGTGTCAAAATTGTAGGTATGGTCAATTACAAATTTGTATAATTCATTCAAGGCGATTCCTGATAATACGTTGGTGGTTTGATAACCTGTGAAAGCAATATGTTTATCCCTATCTCCAACCATGATATTTTTCACATCAGTTAAATGTAAATCTGTAAATGGACAAACTTTTCGGTCTTTAGGTAATTTAGGCACTTGTTTGGCACGATTTAATGGCAAAAAGTTAGTAATAACATGAAGTATCCATTTACGCTTTTTTTCATCTTTGAAATATTCAACTATACGCTCTTTAACATGAGGGTAATCACCAAAATCATTTTCTTCATTCATGATAAAAAACTCTGATGGAGTAGCATTAGATTGAAGCCATTTACGATTTTTCTTGGCGACCATTTTGCGATGGATAAAATTGTTCTTTTTCCAAAATTCTTGGTATTCTTCCTTTTCAGAAGATACTACTTTTGTGTTTTTCTCTGCAATCATTCTTCTCAACTCTTGCAAATCATTTGTTCTTGTCTTGCTCATTTTCTTTTAGACTTGATTTTATAACTTACTTGTGATTTGTTGACTGAAAATACTTTCGTCAAATCTTCATTTTTTGAGATTAGCAATATCTCATTTGATTCATACACTATGTAGTGAACTTCATCCTTAAAATAAATAGGCTTTCCTTTGTTTACATTATTACTCATATCCATGTAGGTTTATCACGTTTAGTCCATTTAAGTAATTCGGTTTTACCGAATTTGTAGTAATTTCTATAACTATCAACTTCATCTTTCACCTTAAATTCATTTGGCATAGCTAAAGCAAAAGGTGTTATTCCCTTTACAGGAAGATTTGGAGGGTTCTGAAGACACCAATTAAAAATGTCCAAACATCTTTGATGCTTCATTGAATTATATCTAAATCTGTATTCCTTAACCAATTGAATACCTAACTCACAAGTCCATATAAAATTCTCCATAGATTCACGAATCCAAAGAGAGCAAGGGTGTTTGTCATGTCCTTTACTGAAGTTCATTAAAAGTTCGGGAATTTCATCATTCCATAACTCTTCGTGATAATAAGCAAATGACAACATTTGAGCAGTTTCTAAAGGCATTTTGATAATATGGCGGTCAACATGGTAACTCGCACATAATGAGGGGTTTGAATCAATAACAAAGATATTCATGTGTGTTTCCTATATTTAATAACTTTCACAAAAATAGGAAAGTTATTGAAGAAAACAATTTTTTACAAGTTTATTTTTCCTGTTGTTCCACTTTTATAGAAATTCTCTTCGATTTCGGGCAATAAATAATGTGTTCTTAAAGTGGGTGCGCCATGACCTATTTTTTCTGCAATCTTTTTTAGGCTTAAATTGAAAATCTTTGTTCTTTCTTTTTGTTCCTTTACCTTCCCATATTTGCACAATTCATTTATCATCATGTTATTAGCATTGAATCCACGTATATCTTTGGATTTAGCACCAAAACCATCTAAATATCTGTTTACCTTGTCTGCTTTAATTCTGAATCCATCTGAAGTAACGAAAAGATAGTCTTTGTTTTTACGTTTTAATTTAACAAGAATCGGGTAAATAGTAGAATCCATGAAGCACTTTGAATGACTTACACCGCTTTTGCCAACGTAAATAAGAAATATCTTTCCATCTTTTAAGAAGATATGATGACTTTTTAAATTTGAAATACCAAACCTACCATTACTTGCAGATGATTCATTACCTACACGTTCAGATGTAGCCATCATTATTCGAATGATAAGAGCAGTAAGTTTGTCTTTCTCATCCGTTCCTTTCAAATCTTTTCTAACTCTAACTTTTAAACGATTGATATTATCACGTAGATTGTAAATGCTACATCTTTTTGAATCCCATCTCTTTTTTAAGTCCTTTTCTGATATTTCCATAGTATTTATTTTCTACGTATAAAAGAGTAAAACTGATAAGCAATATACTTCAAAAAATTCAAGTCATAAATTACAGATAACAAAAATCTATTTAATGAATTTATAAGGCGAGAAATTAAAATGAATAGAATTATGATAAATATTCCTATCATAAATCCCATTAAAATATTAGTAGAGGTCATATTGAATTTCGATTAAGTTAGTTGTTGAAAAATCGTTAAATAATGGATATATTAAATCTGTAAAAAGGTCATCTTCTTCTGACATAAAACCCGAACCAACACGCAGTATGTTGACATCTCCAATGACTGAATTGGAAACAAATAATTTACAACACACAAGCGATGAATCTATTGGTTTCAAAGACATTGGTAGTATTAAAAACTTATCTAATTTTTGTTCGTATGCAACATACATTTCCATTCGCCAATTATGGTGAAAAGGCAAATGTTCAAAAGTATATTTATGATTATCAAATTTCATCATCGCACAAAAAACAAAATTTAGAAAAACTTAATGCTTCACGACCACAAGTTGATTTAGCGCAAAGTATAATCCCTTCTTCATATCTATATTCTATATTACTCCTATGTTCGTAACAATCTTCACACATATAATTAAACTCTTCTGATTCGAAATCTGAAAAACTATGTATTAAATTTTGAATCTTTTTATCAGATTTAGGCAACCGAAATTCGTGGTTACATACTACACAATTAGGCATAAGTTACTATAAAATTAGGTTAACAAAAATAGGTGTTTGATTTTAAACAATCAATGAAACTTTGGTATATATAGAAAAATGTCTAATTTTAGCCGATTAATAGGCTTCTTTATGAATAAAAAACAATGGATAATACTTGGTTCAATGACCGCTATTTTAGTAATAGGTTTAGGTGTTATTTATGTTAGAAAAAGAAAGAAAGAAAATAAGCCTATTTTTCTTAAAAAGAAAGAGGATAAAAAGGCTTTAATTCCTGAAGAAGAAGACCCTGAATTGAGTAAAAAATTCAACTTCCATTTAATACCTGATGGAAAGAGTAATTATAGGTCTGCACAATTCACTATGGATGTATATCCCGAAGTAGTTAAAAAGTATGGGATTAAGAATATCATTCGAATGAATGGTGATGGTAAGGATTCTAAACATCGTTCATCTTTTCCTGAAACAACAAGAAAAGAAGAGCAAGAAATGTGTGAAAAATTAGGATGTAATTATTACTTCATTAATTCACATGAGGGTTATGTAAAAGGTAAAGGATACACTCAAAGCCTTGACAAAGTAGATTCGATTCTTCAAAAAGGAAATACACTTATTCATTGTACGCATGGAGCAGACAGAACAGGCGGTATGGTAGGTGGATATTTAAAAAAGAATAACATCATAACAGATAAGGATAAGTTGTGGGAATACACAATTCAATTCAATTCATGGGATGATAAAATCAAAAATGGTAAATTCTTCGGTAGTGGATACGATAAATATGCAGACACATTTTATCCAATTGACGAACTGAAAAAATCAAAGTGGAACAAATAACAAACATAAATCAAAGTAAAATGGCAAACGTAAGTAAAACAACAATGGTACTTTCAAGTGCAGGAGCATTAGCAGGATTGTACATGGCATACAAAGGTAAAAAATCAGCATGGGGTTATGTTGGATTTTTTATTTTAGGAAGTATTGCAGGTGGATTAGCAGGAAATATCGTAGATGCAGTTAAACCTGCAAGTGCTAAACCTGAAGCAAAAGCTAAAGACATTAAGATTACGCTTCCTTCAATGGAATTGGTAACAGAAGAATAATTTCATCATGAATTACAAAATAGATAAAGGTGATGTCAAAGGCTTCCTTTTGGGAGTTGTTGCATCTTTATTGGCGGTCTATATTTTAGATAAATACAAGCAGAAAAAAGGTGTTCTTGAATATGGTGAGCAAAAAGTAATTGATGAAGTAAATTCTGCAATTGATGGATTAAAACGACATATCAATGAAAAACTATAATAAAATCATCTTAGGTGCAATAGCATTGGTCGGAACTTATTTCGTTGCCAAGATGCTATACAAAAGGTCTAAAACACCTGATTTATTGCGATTAGAGTTGAGTAATTTGAATAACGCAAAACAATCTCTTGATTATAAAATATTCTTGAATGATAGGATATGGAAAGAGGGTAGTTTTGATACAAGAAGTGCAAGTAGAGGTGATGTAGATTATAAGAACGCAGTAATCTTTGAAAACAAACTTGAATCCATTCAAATTACAGGAACATCACTTGATAACATTCAATTCGATACATTGGTTAAATTCAAAAAGTCTAAAGACCCATTAGTGTCTAATGATGAATTAAAACCATCGGTTATTGATTTAGTTAAAAAGTCTTGATATTTCAATAGAATAGGTGCAGTCGGGGAATCCACTACATCCAATAAATTTGTGTCCATAAATGTTTGCTCGTTGAATCAGCCAAAACGAGCAGACAGGACACTCACATTTTTCTAATCTTTCTTCCGAAGTATAAACATAATAGGCTAATTCTTGCTTCCAATCCCAATCGTATTCGATTTCAACAATATTGCCAACAATCATATCCGTTTCTTTGTCATATAAAAAATAATAGAAACACCTATCATTGTTTAAAGCATAGTCATTTATTAATACTTCATACGTAAATGGAGATATTATGACTATATCAATTGTTGGGCAATTAAAAAGGGGAAGTGAATAGGAAGTCGTATAACTATACTTCCCATTCACAGGCAACATCTTCTTGACATATTTCCCCAATAAAGTAGTAAGGAAAGGTTCAATCTCTTGCATCAAGAGTTATTGAATAACGTGCATTATTGGTGAAATACTAACTTTAGTAATTTCAAACTCAGCAATAGTTCCATCAAGAACCTTTTTAACTACACCTTGAACTTTATCAATATCAGATTGCTCAATTAGAAAATTAATTTTCACTTTTTTAGCCTTTTCTTCACCTTCTATTTTATAAGAAACTGATGCATGATAAAATGTTCCTCCATTATCTTCATCGGTAAGAACATATTCGTAATTAGTTTTCTTAATACTATTAACTAAAAACTCTCCCTTTGTGCGTTGAGCCATCTCCTCAATGAGTTTTGCTTCTACATCTGTAAAAGATATAGCTGATACGCAGAAAAACTCTGTAACACGCTTAAAAGTGCCATCTTCGTTTTGGCGGTGATATTTAACACCTGCTGAAAAAATTGTGTTCATATAAAATTGATTATAAATTACTTGACAATACGAATCCTTTTAACTTGATTCTTTTTTGTAAAACGCTTTAGTATGCGTTTGAAACATTCTTCTTCAAAGAAATCTCTTGGATAGTCAAATACCAACATTTTCTTTCCATTTGTGGATATTTGAACTTTTTTGATTTCCATTTGAGGATACCTTGTAAAGAATGATTTAGATACATTAAGACCTAAATGAGATTGTTGCTTTTCTGAAAGAACCAATCCCTCCTTTTTTAAAAATGTTTTGAGTATCATAAATAACTGACTAATTATTGACAAAGATAAGAGTTAAAATTAATTGGCAATCAAAATCATAATTTATTTATCTTTGAAATCAAATAATATTAGGAGTTATGGCTATATATGATTTAATCAATCCGAATCGTTACGTGGATAGAGAAGAATATGAACAAAGAATTAAATTGTGTCAAACTTGCCCCGAAAGATTGGAGTATTCAAAAGGAAAGTTATTGACTAAATTTTCAAGATGTCCTTTGTGTGGATGTATTTTATCCTTGAAAGCCAAATTGGATACAGAAAAATGCCCGATAGGAGATTGGTGATTATTTAGGTCTTGTATATTTATACAAACCATAACCAAAAGCAATTACACCTACTGCAAGTATCGAATAACCTAAAATAGATGACCAATTAATATTTGATTTGTCATTTGGGGAAGTTGGTATATCTTTTTTATCTAAAAACTTATCCCTTTTAGGGTCATACGTAAAGTGCCAACTCTCGCTTGGTGCTTCTCCCCACCACCATCCGTATTTTTCACCATTCTTACGAATCCATTTTCTTGCTTCAGTTCCATCTATATCAATAGCCATTCCATATCCATGATTAGAACTACATCCATTACTATCAGTAGGGTCTGATGCTAAATTACCTTTACCTGCTTTATATTTCTCCCATGCACACCATTGAGTAAAACCTGTACTGCAATTACGCTCCTTGTAGTCGCCTTTTTTACCACATGGTCTGTATGCACTATAGTCGCCTGATAATTTTATGGTTATTCCATCCTTTTTAGCATCATTCTTCATTCTCATAAAAGAAATAGATGCAGGTTTCCATAGTTTTTGCCCTGTATCAACAGATTTCAATACATTATTAGGCAAATTACCATTTTCACCAATACCCTCTTTAAAAGCCATGAACAAATTTATGTAAAAAAAATAGGGTAAAGATTAATAAATCCAAACCCTATAATCATGCGTATCTAAAATAGTTTACCTAACCCTTACAAAATTAATCAATTTTTGACCAATTAACTACTTCAAAAGAAAATCTAAACTCACAAGAAGATTCAAAACCAATACAAAAGATGTTTTCATCCAAAATGTATTCGCCATCGTGAGTTTTTCCATAAATATCTGTAAACGTAACCTTACAATTTTCAGATGGTGTATCAAGTGTTTTCATAATAAGACATTTTCTACAAATATATTATCTTTTTGGATAAGAATACACAATGTTAAAAAGTTGTTAATTTTCCTAAATTTAGACCCTCATGAGACCCTCATGAGACCCTAATTAGACCCTAAATAGTTTGTTTTAAATTTGCTCAATTACAACAATTTTATACAATAATAATAGGCTAAAAAAGTAGGACAAAATCATGTTGAAGAAAATTAGAAAAGCCTATAAACAAAAAAGAGTTACACTCAGTAACCCTTTTATCTATTAATATCATTATATTTGTGAAGAAGATGGATGTTTCCTTTCTCATCTTTTAATAACTGACATTGTTTAATCCCTATTCTTCGGAGCAGGGATTTTTTATTTATCATAATCTTTGGAAAATGTGTGCTACTGATTTATTCAATGTGTTGTGCAAGGTAAATGAACCAATATATTTAAGACTTGAAGATAAATCATAATTAATTACTTCATCTGTTTTGAAAAGTTCAAAATACTTTGGTTCAAGTACGCTTGAATTTTTCACCTCATGCATAATGAACAAATCGGGAAGACCTGTAAACTCATTTATCTTTATGTGAAGAATTTGAGAATCTTTAGGTAGCATTAATACAATCGCTTCGTTTGTTTCTTTGAAGCGCAAAGTGTGTTTGGAAATAAGGTGGCTCATGTTATTTTAAAAAATAAAACTATTCAGGGCAAATACAGATGAACTCATCTTCATCGCTGAAATCATTTAAGTAAAAATTGCAACTTACAACTCCATTAAACTCTTGGTAATCAAAGTATTTAGAAGATGTTTCATTTGTATTGTTGGATTCTTGTCTGTTCCGTAGGCAATTAAAACGAAGAGGACAACCCCCATTAGTGCATTTTGTATGTTCTATCATTATATGGTAAATCGTTTGGTTGAATATAATTTTCGTAAAACCAATTAGCAGGAATTAAATCAAAAGGCTCATTCGAATTACCTTCACGAACCGCATCAAGAATCTCGTCTTTATTTAACTTCAAGTACGTTTCATCAATGTCATGTAAAAGCATTTCTAAAACAGAATTAACCATACGTAGTTCTGTAGTTTGTTGCAAGTTCTCAAAAGTAGAATTAACAACACACATTGAATTGTAGATGTAATTTCTTAATTTATGCATACTTGTAATCTTTAAAGAAGAACCATCAACGTATGCCCAATATTCAACTAAATCTAATTTACTAAAAGGTAGTTCTTTCTTTTCTTCTTCAGACATAGGAAAAACGTGAAAATCAACAACTTGACCATTGTAAAATTGTTCAGTATTATTTGATTTATGAATCCTAATACTCTTCCAATTAAATTCAATATTGCTTTTTAAATCATCCATAGAAATAGGCTCAATAACCCACAAAAAACCTTCAACAAATCTTAAAATTCCTTTACCTTTCATAATCTTAATACTTTACTATTTACACTAAATTAATTGGTTCTTTATGACTAAATAAATAACCCAACTTATGCTTGGTAGCTTTCTTCCTTGCATTACGCATTTTACGAATAGATTCCTTGTTGAACTTACGAATCATCTTTTGCCTTGAATATCCGTAGTCTTTATTCATGTCGTAATATGTTAATTGGGTAGTACATGAAGAACCAATGAACAAAAATAAGTAAATCAAACGTAGCATATTATTTTATAGAATAATGAGTTATTAACAACAAAAGTATAAAGTTTTCAACATTAACAAGCATAAATATTAACTTTTTCAACATTTTTTTTGAATAGATAATTTGAATAAAATCAATTCATAAAATTATTTTAAAAACAAACTAAGTAAGTTGGTGATAATAAGAAAGTTAAACAATCATTCTAAAGAAGATAAAATTCGCTATTTTTACTACTCAAATAATATAGATATGAACTTTTCACAAATAAAAGAAGCGGATATTTTGACCGCTTTACCGATTAAAGTTAAGACGACAGAAGATGTTATAGGTGTAGTTCTTGTACCATCAGGTGTTGGTATGACTAAAGTACCTGTAACACCTGCTAAAATCCCTATGGGAACTATCATTACACTTTCAGTTAATCCATCGGATAAAACACAAATAGTTACTGATTATCAGATAAATGGGAAACCTGTATATACATCACCATTACAAGTTGTAGGTAAAGCAGAATCAGTTACAAATGAAGAAGGTAGTGGCTCAAAATTGGAAGCAAAAACAACAGATTCGCAGTTAAAAGATGAACCAAAAGGCATTAAAAAGTTCTTAACTCCAAAGAACATTCTTATTGGAGCAGGAGTAATTGTAGCAGGTGTTTTAGCATGGAAGTTATTAATCAAAAAGAAAGCATAATCTTATGGAAGAAAATAATTTAGACGACAGACAATTGCTCGTAAGCCGATTAATAGGCATAAGTATGGTTGCTTTATCGCTCTATCTTTTTTCTGTAGCGGTTAAGATACATAAGAAGGCATAATGGAGAAACTTACTCGTAGGCAAATAAAAACATTGTTATCTGTTCTAAAGAGCAAAAACTATGTTATTTATGATAAGCCATATCAATTGAACATTGTAGGAAGAAGAACAAACAACACGAAGCCAAATAGCTTTGATGATTGGATGTATGTTTTTTTTAAAAATAATGATGGAGATTGGGAAGGGTATAAAGCTAAAATAACAACTGATGCAGGAACATATTGGTTATTAAATCCAAGTCAAAGCAAAGGAACTGCATTGCTCAAAGAGGGGCAATATGTAGATACCTATAAAATAGATAAGCACCGAGCAAAATATTACGCATTAACTCAGAGGTTGAAACCTGTGGTTGTGATACGTGATTATAACCGAGATTCAGTATTGGACTTCAACAATGGAAAGGAAGATAAAGGAATGTTCGGTATCAACATACATAAGGCATCTACTCAAGGAACACAGAAATTTATAGATAAGTCTTCAGCAGGATGTCAAGTCTTTGAAAATACAGATGACTTTGATGATTTCATGGACATGGCTTATAAACACAAAGACCTTTATGGGAACGTGTTTACTTACACGCTAATAGACCAAAGAGCATATCAAAGAGGTAGATTAAAAAGGATTGTTGTTGGTAGTTCTATAGGTTTGGGAATATTGGCATTGGGTATCGGTATTTATGTTGTAATCAAAAAAAATAGAAAATGACAGAAACATATTCATTCGGAAAAATGATTAAGCAAATAGGAATATTAGCCATTCTATTGTTATCACTAAATTGGTTATCAGATTATAGAGATAGTGTAGAACCCAAGAAAACGAGTATTCAAGTTTATAATTCAACCGAAGATACGATTGTTGCTTATTTGACATTGAATGATAATGGTGATGATTGGAAATGTGATGTAAATGGAATATTTGGTATAAAATCCAAAAACAAATTACAAGGCGCATTTAGAATGTTGCCAAAACAAAAAATGGTTTATACACCAAACTTACCAATAGCAGGAAACATCTCATTTTTACATCCTCCTTTGAATTGCCCATTCCCTGCACCTACGTTGTATGAGTTCACTTTAAATAATTATTTAACTACAAGTAAGGCACAAGAAACCATTGATATATCATGTGTATTTGGAGTAACTACATTAGGGAGTATATCACTTATTGGTGGGGGAACATGGAATAGCGGACAAAATGATACTATACGAATAGTTAAAAACGATTCATTGTATAAAAACACAGGTCTAAAAGGTGTTTATCCTTATGGTTGTACAACTTGCACAGGTAGACAAGGAATGTTAGATTGTGAGAATAAAAAGAAATACGAAAACGTAAACACTAAAAGTATTTGTAATGTTCAAAGAGATGCAAGTAAAAGTGGAGGTATAGTAAGAATTACCTATATATCAAATTTAAAACAATAGGTTTTTAATACGTACAATCTTTTAGTACATTCCTTATTCTGCTTCGCATAACATCTTCACGTTTCGTAATACGAAAGAAATTTTTGTCTTCTAAATTCTTTAAGAAACTTTCTTTACTCATCCATGCCCAATTCATGAAAAATTTACAAGGCATCACTTTATTCAAAGGCTTGTAATAAACAGAAGGATTCTTATAAAGATATACCATTAAATCACCCAACTCATCAAGTGGTTGACCTACAATGTAGTTTTTTGAATAAGGCTTCATATACTTTTCAGAGATACAATTCTAATCGAAGTAATTTCTATTTTTACTGATTCGGGATGTATAGACTTGATATGGTCTTCAATGATTGAATAAATAGAATCTTTATCGTATGAATCTAATTCGATAAAACTTGCTATCCATTTCCCATATTTTTTTGTTCGGTAGTTGAAAGATATTTTAACCATCTTAATCTAAATTGATATTATTGTCCGCAAGGATTTCAAAAAATCTGTTATTTATATTTGTGATTAATTCATAATTAGAATCAGTCAAAGATTCATTATACTTCATTTCTGAACGTAAATAATTTTGTATATCATACAAAGCCATTTTGTATGCAGAACTTTTAAGTAAATCAATACATTCCAATTCTGTATCAAAATGTAGTTCTAATTTAATTGTCTTCATTTCTTTTCTTTATCAAGGTTGATTGCTATTCTCCTCAAAAATAATGAAGCCAAATCTCTTGGAGAAATATTTGAAAATGAAACTGCTCCACGAATATAACCGCCAAATATTTTTTCTGCATCTTTATATGCTTCAGAGTTTACATCGCCAAGTTGTTGAAGATAATCGCATAGGTCTTGTTCCATTGTTTGTAAAGAAGCAAGTGAAACAACATCCACAGGATTCTTCAAATCACCTACCTTCCAAACAAGGCTTGAAATTTGTTTGGAATAAGGATGATTCTGTACCATCCAAATACCATCAGTTAAATCGGGTACATTAACATAACCTGCCTTTACGTACTTGACCTTTTTGCCTGATTCTACTTTTCTATATAACGTGTCCATAACTAATATTTTTACAAATGTACTTATTTTAGGAAATAACAGATAGATGTTCAATGATTTTTATAATTGCATCTTCTTGTGCTTCTAAGAAGTCTTTAAAGTATTCATAATCAGATTGATAGATAGGTGTAATGGATAGGTAATAATAGTATTGCTGATTGAATGAGTTATAAAAAGGACAATGATACACACCATATTCCCTTTCAAAAAAATTGAATACTTCTTTATAGGTAGGTTCTGCAATATTTTCAGACATACCTAAATCACGTAAATGTGAAATAAGTTGAGATGGTATCTTGACATTAATAAGGCTCATGGGTCTTGGTAAAATTATTTAAAAGCAAAACTAATAATTATCAATCAAAATAATTAATAAAATGATAAGTTTTATTGAATCTTAATTAAGTGTAGATTGTTGATAATCAAAAAAATGAAATGAATATATTTGTAAGATTATAAAAAAAGATATGGCAAATATTTCAAGAACAATAACCGCAGGTGTCAATTATCTTTCACCATCGGATTTCTACATACGAGTAGACACAAGCGCAGGTGCAGTAACAATTGTACCGCCAAATGCTTCCGCTTTATTTCAAAGCGAGAACGTAAACATTTATAACTACATCGGAATCCGATTTGTTGACATCAGCAACAATGCTTCCGTTAATAACATCACCATTCAAGGTAATGGAGATTACATTAATGGTCAAGCATCTATTGTATTGAATACAAATGGTATCGGTGGATTACTCACACCTATTTCAACAAATGGATGGTCATTCAATCAAAATGCTACA
>JACCDO011924635.1_pt1 | contig 14323 bp, 17 predicted proteins | sample 7446101 | NCBI WGS metagenome assembly JACCDO01 (sample SAMN15323440, study PRJNA562643) | freshwater metagenome | isolation source: river surface water | place: USA:Blue River Watershed | collected 2017-08-16
CCCAAAAATGATTCTACTTTTTCTAAAGTAAGATAATGAGTTGTTAATAGTTCTAAATGATTTTGTGTGGTATTTGGATGGACATCTGCTAAATTTTCTGGAGTATTTATCAATTTATATTGTTTACCAACTACTAAATTTTCTGCTTTTACAATCCTATTCATTTATAAATATTCAGATTATTTTCTACGACGGGACATTGTTTTACGATTCTTTCTATGATATACTTTACGATTCTTTCGTGTTTTCCGAAAAGCATAGGGATTCGGAGTATATTTTAATTTCAACGCAGATTTTACAATAAGATTCGTTGCTGGATTATATCCTATCATACCACGTTTTTCAAACGCATTTCTTGTAACAAATTCTTTTGATTTATTTCGATAGACATTCGATAAAGATTTTTGGCGTTTTAGAAATTTTTTATCGTCAGGTACCGTAATAATTAAATCATAAGCGGCTAAATCTAGATTTGTAAGGTCTTCTTTTTCAAAACGTAAAGTATATCTATCTTCATTGATTACTTTTTCCATACTCAATAATTTACGAGGAAATCTCGATAATCGACGCACACCCATAGCGCTTAGTCCAACCACATTTTCCTCATCAAATAATTTATAGGATTCTCCTATTTGTAAATCTTTTCGTAGGACTTCTTGAAAAGCCATTCTTATTTTATAACTATATTTTTAATATACTTATAAGATATCCAATATTTATTATATGATATTAGTTGTATCATACACTCTTGCTTAAGCAATTTCCAAGGTACGACGGTTAATATCAGGAGTGATGGTGCTTTGGTAGAAGACTGAAACAGGGATTTGAGGGTTAGGAGGTTCAGAGCGGATTTGGTAGTTAGCATTACGTAACGATTGACCAACAGTGTTGATACCAATCAAGGCACCAGCGCTCAAGAAATTTTTACCTTTCAATGAGCCAGAGCCTAAAGGATTTTGTTGAGCCCAAACGGAGTTCGGGTCCTTAGGGAGGAGTTCAACAGGGGTTAATTGGTCACGAGGATAGCATCCAGCAGGGGCTTGAGCATCACCAAACGCAGCCGGACCTTCCATAGAGGCTAAATCGGCGAATCCTTCAGCAGAAGTGCCTTGAGTAGATGTCACCATTTGGGATGAAGTAGCATCACCACCCATATTGGTATCAGTATTCTTATTACCATCTTTTCTTACCATTCCAGGGACGTCATTTTGACCGGCTTGGGCAGCATAATTTGCTTCGGCAGATTGAGTTTCCTCAAATCCTTCCTTTGAACGTAATAAACCAAATAAGGTAGGGTCTAATAAGTAAAGACCAGCTACAACAACGATTGTCACAACGGCTGCAGTTACAAGAGTTTTGTTATCAAGGTTGGCCATCTGATTCTGTTAGAGGGTAAGCGTATTTTTTTCTTAAGAGTGCTCCAAATCGGAAGATTCTTGGGAATCGGAATCTGAATCCTCCTCCAATTCGGATTCGGAATTCACAGTTTTTGCTCCATACTTTTTAATATACTTCTCCTCCAATTTCGCAACCTTCATCCGGGCTATAGCGGCTTTTAATCTTGCTCTATCGTAAACTTCTTCATCCTTCGATTTGGATATATCCTCAACTATATGTAATGCTAAGTTTTCACTTGTTGATGAAAGAGGTATACTATTAATATCCTGAACTTCTAAATCATCTGGACTTTGTGCTCTTGGTGTTGTGGACTCAAGAAAATTCATTGGAATCCGGGGATTACAGTCCGTTACCGACTCCACTTTGAAAATTAAAATAAATGAAGTACTTTTAATCTTTAATGCTTTGGGAATCCATTTTATTTTTACCCAACGATTCATTACATCATATGAAAAATTAGAAAATTCAAATTGAAATCGCTTTAAGAATGATTCTACAGTAAACTTTTGAGCAAACCATGTCCGAGTTTCTAAAAGAATATTGTGTGCCAATTCATGCTTTATAGAATCTAATACCTCCTCCGTAGGACGTATTTGAAGTGTCGTATCGGAAAGATTTATTATATCCGTCTCCAAAATTATATCTGTTTTCTTAATGTCTGCTACATAAAATGATTCATCCGAATAAAAGACTGGAGGTTGAAAGGTTATGAGCATTTCTCTGCGGTAGAAAATTAAAAGTTGTTTCAAAACTTTCCTCAGAGAAATATGAATCCTCATTCGCCGCCAACAAAACATAAATTAAATGTGATTGAAAAAGCCATTCAATACCTTCAAAAAGAAGAAACCCTCAAACAAATCCATCATTACGTCATGGATCCTCTCCTCAATCACATTCTTGACCGTGTTTTTCCTTATATAGTATTTACTTGTGTGCTTTTTAGTATCATATTAATTGTTGTAATGTGTACTTTCGCATTATTATTACTTCAATTCAGAAATAGTGCGTCAGGAGTTTCACCACAAGTAAGTTTATCTCAATAGAAAGGAAATGGCCTTAAATACAAATGAATTTGCCAATTTGGTTCGCAATTGGGTTCATTACGATAATTTAGCAACCAATTTAAACCGTCAAGTCCAGAATGCCCGGAAATTAAAAGATGAATTTGAACAACAAATTATCGGTATGCTCAAAGGGAATAAAATGGAAAAAGCCGTCATTCAAATCGCTGGTGGAAGATTGCTCATTGGTGAAGAAAAACATACAAATCCTCTGACGATTACACGTATTGAAGAACTCTTACACGCCTATTATGGAAGAAAACCAGTTGGCACTACGGATGAAACTCCTGAAATTATGAAATTCTTGCGCTCCCAACGTGGATTTGAAACAAATCTACGACTTAAAAAACAGACAAATTAATATTATAGTAAAGTCATCAGAATCCTGTTGGATAAATAGCAATACCAAAATGTATAAACAAATGATTCAAAAAAGCGCACCCCCCAAAATCGATACGATAAAGCCTGAAATAAATCAAGAATCTTTAGATGATTCTCAAATAACTACTGTGAGTATATTGTCTCAAGCACCACCCAAGAAAAAATATCTTCCTGTTGCCTTTCCATCCTTTCGACCTAAAAGTGATTATTGGAACTTTACAAAACAATATATCTATGTCGATAAAGGAACACAAACCGCTGTTCGTTGGAGAGTTTATTTAGATTTTGTTGAACAAGGTCTTATACCTTTAGCAAAATATTATGGATATCATTTAAATGCTAAACCAATTCAAATTGTTGATAATTTATGTCGTGTAACTTTTGCATTATCAAAAAATAAATATCAACCTATTCGTTTTACTTGTGACCCTGAAGGTGATTTGGAAGATTATGATAATTATTGTTATTTGCTAAATTCGGATGTTTGGGATTCCTTTTGGCAACAATGGTCTGATATTTATGATTTTTCTAATGAATGTGAATATGGTGAAAAAGTTCGATATAAACTACACAATTTCTTATGGTCATTTGTCAATATCGAATTGTCCAGTGCAACTAAACAATTTGAAGATGACTTAAGTGATTCTGAACTTGACCAAATTGATCACGATTTATCTAAACAGAAAAATACTCTTGAAAAAGATAAAGAGGAAAAAGAAGATGACCATTATAATCATCAATCTAAGTTTTATTCTTAGTTATTCCACTTAGGTATTCCACTTTTCGTTATTAAAAGGTAAAACTCCTAATGAATCTGATTCACCACGATATTTGGCTACTTTTCTGTCAAATTCTAATGCGCCTGGACTTAATGGTGCGCCCTTACCTAAAACATTCGCATCATGTTTGCTCTGTGATGGTTTAGGTCCATAACAGTTCACTCCAAATCTCATTTCAGGATTGTCAAAATATCCTCCATTTAATCCGGGATTTCCACAGGCCATACGTTGCTCTTCAGGTCCAGCCTGTAATTTTTCCCACGTCTCCTTTTGTGTAGGATAGACTGCCATTTGACCCTTTACCCAACCATAATTACACCAATCCGCTCCACGCTCCCACGCAGATTTCACTTGGTCATATGTAGCCAATTCTGCTCCCATGGCCTTACATAATGGCTCAGCATCATAATAGGTAAATGTGTTTTTACTTACATTATAGACTTGAGGACTTCCTGTAGGTAATATTTTCTCCACTAAGTCACTCGGATTGGAGTCTTCCATAGAGGGTGATGTCGGTGCCTTTGTTACAGGAATAGGCTTATCTAAGGTTTGAACCTTCGGTTGTGATGAATATCCTAACGTACTACGAATCCATTCATTAAAATTACTTATACCATCACTAATCTGATTTGAATAAAAACGAAGTAAAAAGACTACTATAAAGACTATAATTGCGAAAAAGGCTACACCTACCATCCATCCACTTTCTCCAAACCAATTCGAAGGCTGACTCACACTATTGGCTACCGTCGTAAATGAATTTTTGGCATTTTTAAGAGCCGTATTCATTGAGTTTTGAAGTCCAATCGGAATTAAAGAGTTTTTGCTTGGTGAGTATTGCTCCATCTATCTGCTACTATTGTTTCTTTGTAAAAACTGCTGGAAGACATTTTTCTAGTTGCTCAATAAATGATGGAATACTAATGTCCACATACTGTCTTTCTCCTATCGTCGTTTTACCGGGATATGCCATTCCAAAACCATATATGGACTTGTTTTCAACTAATTCACCTGTTTGCGCATTATATATCTTTGAATCCAGTTTTGTTCCATCCTTTAATTCTATTTCAATTTCTCTAGTTGTAAATCCAATACACTGGATTATCCAATGACACTTTGGCATCATTTTAATCACTTCAATAGGTTTTTCTAAATGAACTAATTGAATGGATTCTCCAATCCCTTTTTTTGCTAAGATTAAATCAGCAATTTCAGCAGATTCTTGTTTTATCCCATCATAAGCATTATCTCTCGCAAATTGAAAGGGTGGATTTGATTTATGAAATAATAGAACTCGACAGCCAATGTCTACACAATTTCTTGCTATGAGTGTTCCACTATGCGAGGCTCCAAATATTCCTATACATTGATTTGGACTACAATATCGTTTTAAGAGTTGTTTATCAAATGCTATTTCTAAGGGTATACTTGGCTTCCCTAAATCTTCCTGCTTGGCCTTTCCTCCTTGACATAAAAAAAGTATATCCACATCCAATGTTGTATTAGATTCCAATTCACATCGCCATTGATTTTCTGAACGTTCAAGTATTTTTTTACAATTCGTTTGATAAATATCTAAGTTACTTAGAAATGGTTGAATACTAAGTCTTAGTAACTCAGAAAGTTCACATAAAGGAACTATGCTTTCAGATTGATATTTTAGTGAATATCGATTTATATGAATCTGCGCCGTAGGATATTTTTCTAAACTTTTTTGAATCTGTCCCCATGTGGTATTGCTTTTTACACATCCCCATTTACGACCTAATGAACCACCATCGAAATAAGGGTCTACAATACTAATTCTTGAAGGTTCAATACCGTGGTTTAGAAGTTCTAGACAAACCAAAATACCACTCACACCAAATCCAAGGATTCCATAGTTCATTTCGTTTCCCTATTTGAATATCGTTGTTTATGATTTTTGAAATCTTAAAAAAAGATATTTTTATTAATAATTCATCTTTATAATTCATATTTATATACAAAAATCTTTAGAAAAATACTAAATAAATCTTAAAATTCACCAGCAGGTTCAGTTCTGTTACCACCACGACCGGCTATATATTGACGCTGTTCAGGGGTTGTACAAACGCATCCTGAACCACAAGAAAATGATGCACCACAGCATTCAGGCTTACATTGATTATTCTTGAAAATGAAAAGAGCATCGTTACCGGGTGTAAATTTAGGACCCATTAAAGGTTCATTCGGCTTTGTATAACGCCAAGAACTTACACTATTTCCTGTATCCAATTTTACACCATCAAATGAACCAATGGCTTCATACTTGTTGCCTGCACCACCAGCATTGTCTAAATAATAATCTGTAAAGCCTTCTGCCCTAGGAGATAATTGACTAGGAGTTAAATATAACATTAAAAGATTTGCCACTAGCAAAACTAATAAACCTACGATAAGAATTGTGGTTTTCATTCTGTAGTAGTGTGCGATAAAATCTGTTCCATCCAACTATATGTTTTTTCTATATTCTCAATTCCTACTTCCGTAAAATCACGAACTTGAACTGATGTACCATCCCTTTCCATCACTGAAAAACTGCCTGACCGGGTAATAATTGTATAGCCTCGTTGGTATTTCTTTCCAACCGGAATTTGAGCCTTCATCTTCCATTCATTGCCTTCCCTAAATCGTATAGAATCCGCATACCAGTTTAGTTTATTAGGAACTTCTTCCATTCCCTCATAGACTCCCAATACATCCACATAGATATTACCATCCATAACTCTATCACCAACGTGTATGTCTTTTATAGATACTTTACCTTTTGTTTCTTCTTGGACTAACCAAGTGTGACTAAATATAGGATATGATTGAACTTCATTATATTTTTGTGATGTCTTTAATAAATGACCAACTAAATCATTCCAGCCTTTTACGGCTTGTAAAGAATTAGGTAATTCCTCCCAATCTCGAAAGATTTCGCCAGAAATTGGAATTCTTCGTGTGTTCGTATTTAAACAATATAAAAGTTCAGATTTTTCAAAGATTCTTTGCGCATCTGGATGGTCCTTCACAAATATCCATTTATCCATTGGCCCATAATAAATTAAGTGACTTCCACTTACTTTGATACCTTTAATATCATATAATTGAGTTTCTTTACCAGACATTTTTACAATACCTTCCACAACAGAATTATCTTCGAAACTATCGCCGATTTGTATTGAATCGATTCGCACAAGTTCACCAGTTTTCTTACGTAAGAGTGTATCAGGTACAAAACAAAAGGCTCCTGCCATTCCTGATACACCTCCAACACCTGCTGCTACTAAGACACCTATTGTTGTCATGATGATGGGAAGAACAGGTAATAGAATAAAGAATAAAAGAATAATTAATCCAACCATAATTCCCAACATTATCGTTACAACTTTCACCACAAAGTTATAGAAATTCTCAATTCCAGTTATCATAGAAATTCCTAAAAAGACTGTATCCAAGGCAATTGTAAAGGCACGATTCATGGCATCCATAAATTTCTTAAAAATCAATTTTACTTGAAATCCAACCATCATAAATCTTTGAAATACAGTGTCTAATAAACTAGAAAATCCTCGTTGAAAGTTCGCTATCATCAATCGTATTTTATTTTGAACTTCTGCGACTACAATACTGACATCCATTTCAGATTTTAGAAGTCTTATAAAAGGAGCCATAACTTCCGTCATGACTTCTTCACCAATTTTGCGAATACAAAATTGAAAATTTTCTATGGCAAATGTTGTTTCATCTTTTGGTTCTTCAGGTGGTTTATAAAGTGATGCCGTAAACATGACTGGAAGATTACAACGTCTTTGGTCCCAATTGGCTAAGATATCTGCTCGGTCTAATGTTCCTATGAGTATTCCTAGACCTGCCAATAAAACGAGTACAATTAAAAATAAAATCATCATCTTGTACCTGTGGCACTCTATTTTGCTATGTTCTTTGAGTAGGCGGCTTCCGCATCTGGACTATGAACTTCTACATAATCACGAACCGTAAGACCTGATTGTAATTCAATACTGGCTAATGGTGTTACAACAAATGCCTTAAAGATTTCTGGTGTTTCAAGAGTTTCTACTGGATAAAGTTCATTGGCTCGCAGCCATTTGTAATTCTTTTGATTCCAGAGTAAGGTTGCCTCACCTACTTTTTCAGAATCTATAGTACAAATTTTTGTGACTTCTTTTTCTATAATACCTATAATACGTCCCATTGAAATCTCATCCCCTAATTGAATATCCTTGGCTAATGTAGTTTGTTTGGATTTCATTTTAACATAAGAATCTTGTGAAATTGTTGGACTGTATTCTGTTGTCTTATAGTTAAATCCATTTGACTGTTCATCATCATTATTCTCACCACCATTTAAAGAACTTTTTGTCCAGTTCATCGCTTCACGGTCACCCTCCTCTGTCTCATCATAATCCAAAAAGACATACTCACCTACTGGTATCTTATGGTCACTTGTGTTCAAACAATATAAAGGACGCTCGTTTCCTCCTGACCAATCTGCTGTCAAAAAGGCATCACTATGCTCTCTAGCCTTTACATATTTTTGCTTGACTGTATCATAAATATAATGATTTGTACTCACCAATATATTCTCAGGCAAATATACCATCTCTTGGCCATCCGCATAAAATTTTAATGTGCTCGTTACTCGGCCTCCTGTTTTTGTAAAAATATCTCCTATCTTTACTTCACGAATTGGAATCTTGCCCTTCCCTTCAATTTCAAGGATTGTTTCTGGGTCGAAACAAAATGTATCTAAAAACTTAAATAAAAATGTATCACCAAAATTAGTCGCTGCTGTAATTCCTGACATTCCCATATAAATCACTGCGTAAAAGGTCGCAAATAAACGGCTCATTAACATTTTTATACGCTGGGCTGTAATCTGAATACGAAACATGAGTTGTACAATACGGTCTTGAAACTCTTGCGTAATTTTTGTTAATCCACCCACTAATGTCGCTAATTGAAGACGCATACTATTCGCATTTTGTATCAAAGTTGTTAATGTTCCAGCAAATGTTGCTAATATATTTCCAAAGGGCCCCATTGCGGATTGCGCCATTTCACCAAAACTGTTTTTTAAACAAAATTGAAAATTCTCTGCCGTATCATGTCCATACATTGACGCAAAAGGTATCACCGTAGGACTACAGCGATACTTTGGCCAATTTTCTGCTATTTCTTTCGTATTACTACTTGTCAGCAGTAAGACTAACCCTCCTAGCAAAAGTGTTGTAATGATGAGAAATCCAATCATCCTTGCTATCGCGTCCTCGGAAAATCATTGTCCCCAAAATACTCTTTTGAGTTTTAAAATGCCTTTAACGGTCCATAGGTTCTCTTTATCCAATTACGGTCCTTTTCAAAGATTTTACTGACTTCAGGTGATGTTCTCACTGAAAGTTTCGCAACAGCATTTAATTTACGATACACACCCAAAGGACCATATTCCTTTACCGCACGTCGTAAGGCATTATGACGTCTTTCCTTCGGAATACGATAGACATATCCGTGCTTGAGTAATTCTCCCTTTCGTAATGGAGTTATTCCTTCACCGGAAGTAAGTTTGCCTGGTAATCCCTTATCCTCTATACAGGCTGCCTTCACAACCGTAGATGTTCTTTTTGGAAATACACGATACACTGTTCCTGATTTACGCTTTACCGTATAACCTTGTAATTTGGTGCGAGCAGAAAACTTACGCACATAAGCCTTACGTGGGATTTGACCAGGTGGACATTCTGGCTGTCTACCACTTACCTTTTTGGCTGCTAATCTACGTTTTTGTGTTGCTAAAGCAGAAGTCTTAAACTCTTTGGAAGATTGTTTCTTGGTTGTCGTAGAACGTATACAACGAGGGGCTACATATGTTCCAGTCTTTTTAATTGTATATCCACTACGCTTATGATATCCTGATGGACAACCAACTCTACTATTGTAAGTCTTTGACTTACTTGTTCTACGATGTTTCGCAGTACGAGCCATTCTACTCAAACATAGGTAAATTTCTGTGCTTAAATGTATTTATTAAATCTGTATTAAATGTCATTGGATATTCATATAAATCTGTAGTAATCGCATTTTGGACTTTTGTTGTAAAATCATGCGACCATGTTTCTGGATTTCCTAATGGACCCAATAAATAGACTGAAACCTCTGTAAATCTTTCATCACCTTGATTTCCTATAATTCTTGTCCCTAAATCAAAACTTAATTGTTTTGATAATTTACTCTTTTCATAGACAGCACCATTATTCTTACGATTTGATAATTCAGGTAACATCGTTTTGAGTTTCCATTCATTTATTCGTTTTCGCAGATTCTGAATACGCTGCTCATCATCATTTTCAGGAATCACTATATTTATCCTATCAACGCTCGTAGGCTCTATTTTATGAACTTGTGGAAGAACTGTCTCAAATCTCATTCCTACTTCTATTACGACCTTCTAGATTGTGGGAGTAGCGCAGACACTAAATATAAAAGTCCGGCCGCTATCCCAAAACTTAAAAGAACACTCGCCTGATAGGATTCTGTATAGGGATTTTCAAACTTTTCATAAATACCAGATGTTGTATCGTATTTGGTATCAGATTTGGCCTGTGCTTGTTGTTCCTGTGATTTTTTGAATATAGATTGAATAGAATTAGGGTTTTCCGTAGATTCGGAAGTTGAACTTGTTATCGCTGGTAACGCAGTCGACATTTCTCCTATTAAACTCACGGTTTAAACAATTCTATGGGGCTTACTATAGATGGAAAATCAAGAATCAACAAATACATCAAATCAAACAACTCAAACAAATGAATCTACAGAAACAAATCAAACTACCAATACAACACAATCATCACAACCTGCTCCTGAACTTATTCAAATGCTTCGTGAATCTCAAAATAAACCTATTGGACCTGAAACTATCCACATTCGTCGTGCTGGAAGTGGCCCACCTCCTGCGCTTGATTCAGAACCTATTCCTGAACCTATTTCTGTAGAATTGGCTCGCACACGTAATTCTTATGTTCGAACTATGGTTACTAAAATTGAGCGCTACCTCAAAGATGGAAAAACAAAAGATGAAATTGAACAAATGCCACATGTTCCCAAATTCAAAAATGACTATACTGCACTTTATAATATGATTATGACTCCTGGATATGACAAACAAATGCTTTACACTATGTTAGCCCTTTTAGAAAAAATGGGGCGTGCTGAAATGAGTCAACACGACGCATCTGTTATTATTGGTCAACGACTTTTTGATAAACACATCAATAAATAAATATCAATACATATTATAGTTTAATTAATTGCGTTTAATTAAGATTTCTCGATAAGGCACTTTGAATTGTATACACCAATCTTGTGCATAATAATATGTTTTGCGCCAAAATAAATGAGGATCACTTTCTTCTGTCAAAGCGAGTGCCTCCTTTATCGTTTTAATTTGTAATTCTTGACCCACTATTTGAAATTTCTTTATCTGTTCCAAAAAAAATTGTGGTAACTCTTCACTTAAATATGTTGATAAATCCGCAGAAGAATGCGTTTTTAAATCCACTTGAAGTTCCTCCAAAAGTTTCGCTATCGCATCAGGATAACCTTTAAAACCTCTACCTATAAAATAACGCTCAGAATTACAAGGACGACTCATCGCAGGTTTGTATAATGTCCAATCCTTAAACAACATACTTGCTATATAAATTAATTCCTTTGTAGGCTGACCAAAGACATCAAATAATTTAATCATAATATATCCACCTATATCTAATGTTTTGAAGCCTAATACAAAAGATGCTAAAATTAGACGAAAGGTTGTCTGTTCTTGGTCAGTGTAATTATTATGATAATCAAACCCTCCATCCGCTGTAAAGATTTGAACTGGTTTCTTTTCATCTAAATTTTCAACAAAATACTGTTGATTTTCTAAATTATAAATATCTCCTGTATTGTCTTCTCCATAGACAATTTTGACTTGTTTATTCTTTTGAAGAAATGGAACCGCACGACGCCATCCTGGAATGTAGGAATGTGTAGGACGTAATGTCATGGCTAACGCAGAAAGTAAAGGTGTTCGTTCAATTGTAGAAAGTTCTGCGAGGGCTTGAATAAATCCTCCTGGTCCTTCACACGCATGTGCAGAACGAATCTTTTTGGTATTGGCCTTAAAAAAATCACTTACTTTTACCATTTCAATCATTTTAAAATACGAACGACTTAATGGCTTTGCCTTGGCTAAACAAATAGGCATATTTTGGTCATCCTGAGTATACACTAATTCAAAAGGATTGACTATTTTCTTGCGTTTTTCCCAAATTCCTTTTTCTTCTAATTCATCAATTTGATTTTTAAAATTGGTCAATTCATCATGTTCATCTTGTTTCCACCCCTCCCAATTAGGTTTATAAGGTGGATACTGTTCAGGAACAGGTGTAGTGAGCCACTTCACTTGTTTCCAAGGATATTCTATGGATGAATCTGAGTTCATAGTTCCTTCCTTACTAATCTAGTTTCTATTTCTTTGGGCCCCATTTATCTTCTACGTTTTGTGCCCTTGCGTTTTTTCTGTTTACTTGCCTTGCGTGTTTTTCTCTTTTTACTATAACCTCCCTTACCTGGTTTTCCAGGTTTTGATCTTTTTGTAGTGAATAAACCAGTTCCTGCTCCAGTATTTTCTTCTTCTTTATCTTCTTCATTTTCTCCATTATTATTTTCTTTGCCTTCGTTATTACCTTCTTTTGCTTCATTATTGGCTTTTCTATTTTCAGCACCGACATAACTTCTTACAACTCCAACTAATCCAGAACTACTACTTGATGGTACTAATAAAGATGAAGATGAACTAGAAGATAATTGCGCAATGGCTTGAACATTGGCTTCATTTTCTTCTTCTTCATTTTCTGCTATTATTTTTTCTAAGCCTGTAATTAATGCATCAAGTGATGCAGAGGACATTCCTGTTCTTTCTGCTAATGCATTTTGAAGATTTGTTACTGTTGATGTTGAAGATGATGACATAGCAGCAGCGCTTGATTTTCCTGATCCTAAAATTGAACTAATTTCTTCTTCTTCTATGCTTCCAAAGTGTTGAATGGAGGAACTTAATTCATTATCAACATCAGAATCTTCTCGTTCATTAGTGCTTGATGCTGCAGCAGTACGTTTTGTAGAACCACTTGTAGTTCTTCTGACAGGTCTTTTCGTGAGTAAACTTTGTGCAACAGCACGACGAAGTTTTAATAATGCATAATTTGATGCACCTCCATGTAAACGTGATAAAAAGTCGGCAAATTTTGCATTTCGAACATTTTTTACTATTGCCCTTACACGTGAATCACCATTCGCGATTGCTCTCTGAATAGCACTATCAGGATTTTCACTAAATGCTTTTAATACGGCTTCTTCATATGCGGCAGGTGTAATTTTTCCTGATGCTACATTTTTAGCTAGATTTTGAAATTGAGAACGACTTGAAGATGCGGCAGCAGCACTTGAACTCATACTCGTTGTACTTGAACTTGTAGCAGCAGTTGAACTTGTAGCAGCAGCAGTTGAAGTTGTGCTTGAAGAACCTTGAGGCATTGCCCAAGTAATACCTTTCACTACCTGTGTACCTACAGCACCATATAGTCTTTCTCCTACAGAAGAGGCTGAAGATGCGGCTCTTTGAAGAATAAATCGTAAAGTTACATCAAGCGCAACAGTCATGGCGGCACGAATGTGAGCAGGTGCTCCTTCAATATAACGTCCTGTTGCCTTTAATTTTTCATATGCCCACCAGAAAGCAGTCTTAATTATATCCTTCATGGTAGCATTAATTACGTATACTGATGCACCAAGAGCACCTAAGCCAAGCAAATAAGCACCCATCCATAATACATTTGTTCCAAATCCCCACCAAAAACTTACTGATGTTCTAGGGTCAACAAAAGAAAATAATTATTCCGCTAATGTTGTAACACCCCAAACAATATAGGAATCGGGTGATGCTATATCTTGAACTATTTTATACACTGGATACGCGCCTAACACTGTATAAAAAAAGCGAGATGCATTTCCATTATTCAATTGTGTTAGTAAATAATCTCCTATACCTCTAAATGCATTACCAACACCAACATTTGCAGCCCGAAGTGCTTCTCTAGGAACACTACAAAGTAACGCCGCTAGACGTTTGAGTTCATCCCAAGTACCACCACCTTTCTGTTTATATTTTACAAGTGCACCTCCAATATTTGCGCCATCATTTTCTACTGGATCACTTGATTCTTCTTCAAGATTATCACTTGCTGTAAAAATCTGGTAAAATTGCTGGATTGTTGGATCATCCATTTGTAAATTACATTCATCTAAACCTTGCGCTTCAGCAGCCGCTTGTAATTCTAAAAAAAATTGAGCATAAGAACTTTTTGCTGCTTGAACCGCTATAGGTCCTGCTATAGCATCTCCTGCTCCTGACGCCTTTGCACGTTTATAGGCGGATAAAGCAGCCTGAGCAGCGACTGCTGATGCTCTTCTTGGTTTTGCTGCGGAACGAGGACGAGCTGATGCACGAGGGTCCCACGGTATACCTGTTCCAATATATTCAAAATGTCCAACATTATGTCCTCTAGTATTTTTACCTGTCACTACAAATTCAAAATCTTCAATACCTGCCTGTTGTGTGCGGTTATAATTCGATGC
>JACCDO011045486.1_pt1 | contig 14321 bp, 13 predicted proteins | sample 7446101 | NCBI WGS metagenome assembly JACCDO01 (sample SAMN15323440, study PRJNA562643) | freshwater metagenome | isolation source: river surface water | place: USA:Blue River Watershed | collected 2017-08-16
AGAAATACTTCTTGAATGATTCATCGAATTAGACTTATTACTAGTACATGCAGTAAATTTCTTTAAAGCAATATTGAAATTTTTACTTGGTTTAGGCAAGTCTAATTCAGGATTCAAAAGTTCTGAATCAAAATAATCCATATCATTTTGTTTCCTATTCATCTAGTGGAATAAATTAATCCCGATAAATGGGTAACTAAACTGATTTCTTCACTTAATTTTTAATGTGGATGGAAAACGAAATTTTCGCATTTAAAATTTTATTGTTACAATTTGCAAATCGACTTGAGGACCGGTGAATTGCCTTTGAGTACCAGCTGAAACATATCAGATGAAGCGGGGACCAGCTATTCTAGTGCAATGCAATCAAAAATGGGCGGAATGCTACTGATAATATAAATAAGTTTAATCGGACTTCAAGCAGGCCAGGCCGCACGGCACTTTCAAATTTACGTTTTTCCGATAATAAGGAAATTTTTTTTCTAGAGATAAAAAATAGCAAGTAAAATGAATAAAATGAGTTCGCCCTCAAAACTTCCTCCAATAAAGAAAGCTGGTGTCAGTGTTTCTGGGTCAGATAATGAAAATGATAGTAAGTTGAACACAATTAATTCTTCCAGTGTCACTTCATTATCAACTCAAGCGATGCTAATTGTAAAAAAAGAAAATGAAAAAGCTAAAATGAAAGTTGAAGAAGAGATTAAAACTATATTAGATTCTGAAAATGCTGAAGATGATGAGTGGAATAAGAAATCATTGATTCAAAAGGCAACTGCTGTAGCTAGTAAAGCGGCGGCTGATTTTGCGAGGGCACTTGTCGATTACGGACCAGTAAGTCTCTATTTTTATATTTAACAATTATATATTTATTTCAATTATATCTTAGCCCTATGATGATTATAGTCATAGTGACTATCAACAAATGTTTGCAGAGATTTCAGAGCCTGCAATGAAACACACGCGATTACATTGGTACTTAAATCAAAGATATAATCCAAATGTTAGCGATCCTGACGATTTATATAATTTTCCTATTCACTACTGTGCACGAAATTGTCATATGTTAGGTTTAAGAATGATATTACGAGCCGGTGGAAAATTAGATGTTACAAATGAATTAGGAATGACTGCAATTATGACTTGTGTCATGATGAAGCAAGCACCTGATAAACGACCAATTCAAGTTAAAATGACAAAGTATTTGATATCTAAGGGTGCTGATATTAATATTCGCGATAAGGCTGGTTATTGTGTTCTCGATTACGCAGTTATGAATAATGATCTAGAATTAGTAGCGTTTATATTAAACAATGGTGCTACTGTTCGCAGAGACAATCACACATTCTACGCCGAACGACGTAATATATTAGAGTTAGCAAAGGATCCTGAGATATACAAGGTTTTAAATATACTTTTAAAGAAAGAAGAGGCGAAATTTAATTACGAGCAAGAGGTCAAGGAGAAGTATAGAAAACTATCAGAATTAGAGAAAGCATCTGAAAAAATTCAGAAACGTTTAGAAAAGAAGAGATTGCAAAATATATTCAAAAAGGCTCAATTAGAAGAGCAAAAGAAAAAAGATTTTATCGCTGCGAATAGACGAGCTAAACTAGATCAGGATATGGCAACACTTGACCATTTAGATAAAGATAAAATTCGCGATAGGTACGGTGAATGGAGACGAGATGAGTATCACAAATGGAGATATGCTTTATGTAAACCTGACTTAAGTCTTAAAAATGTATTTCCTGAAGCAGGTAAAAGTATGAAAAAATTAAGGGAAATAAATAACAAAGGTAGTTATACATCACTATGGAAAGAACTTACAAATGGTTCTGAAATAGAATTTGAATGGGTAAAAGACAAACATTTTGTTATAGAAGAGGAGAAACCAGAGAATAATATTGAAGACCTTGAATCAATTACCAACGAATCTACAAATAGTTCTCTACTGTCAAAATTGTAAATTTGTTCTACATGTTCTAAACCATATTCAATCTTGCTCTCTGCCTTATTTTAAATATATCATTTCTTGAAGTATTAAAAATATCTGTTTCATCATCGTCACCATCATTGTCATCCATATTCCACGATTGTTTATCTCTATCAAAATCGAATTCTTGATTAACCGATGGACGAGGAGGTAATACCAATGAACGTAAGTGTTTTATAAAGCCTTGGATATCAGGAAGGGGTTGTCCTTGAACCGATGGCAACTTTGGCAGTAAATCTCGAATAATAGCAGGAACACCTATATTTGATAGTTATAAGTTATGATAAAGATTGACAAGTTGTAAAAAGTGTACAATACCTGAAATATTTGCTAAAATTTCATCGGTAATTTCTTCTCTTCCTCTTTTAGTTGATTTTTTCGTCCCAGCGTCTTTCAAAGCAAGTATACGATCATTTTCTTGTTTAATTAACTCATTGAGTAATACTTTATTATTGCTTCTAATGCGTAAATCATCATCAAGACTTGGACATGGTACTCCTAATGAATATGTATATCTTTCATACAATTCATTAACCGAATCATATAAGCCAGTGGTGTACGTTTTCGCTGTAGCAGCTTTAAGCGAAAACTTTTTTTCTTCGTAAAGTTGCTTTGCTTTATCTCTTTTACTGCGTATATGTATTATTCGTGAAAGATTACTGACTCCAAGCGTTGTCTCAGCATAAAGATAATCTTCCCAGAGAAGATAATTATCGTATAAAATATTAAGTGGGGTCGATCTTACATTGGAAACTAATGATTTAGATTCGGCTATACCACAAGAAATTAAACTAGTTGAGTTATTTGTGGTACCACCTACAGTGGAAGGGGGTGGTTGTCCTATAAAAAATAGAAGTATTCGTTAGCAACAGAAATTACCCGAAATATATAAACGCGAACCTATGTTATTTGTCACTACATTCCCAACAGAATATGCATCTTCTCCGAGTGCGACATGAAATATAGACTGTATTTGAGCTAGATCACCTAGTCTTACTAAAATTTGTGTCATTAGGTGGACATATGAATATTCTTTGATACATTCAGGGTGTGCTAATCGGGCCAACTGCAATGTCTTAAGGGCAACATCTATACAACAATTAACTTCCATCTCTAATCTAGCATGAACTAAATATACATCAGCATTTAAAATCTTTTCTTTTCGTAATGGTAAAGTGTCACTTCAAATTGAGCAAAACTAAGTAAGAACATAATATACCAGTAATATATATAAATATGAGCGTACCTAAATAGTTTACGGGCTGCATCTATACTTTCATGCCTGCGAACAAATTTCTGATAAACACTAAAAGTGACAGCAGATGGCATTTTTTCAAACGCCACTTTTAACGTTTCTTTCGCATCATTTAGTTTATTATTTATTTCTTCGTGTTCTGACAAGGCAATTCTAAGATATACACTGTTTGGTATAATTTCTATGGCACTTTTATAAACTGCTGATATTTCAGTGTACCCTGTGGTAAATTTAGCCAGACTAATCCAAACTTCAGGATGAAATAGAAAACAACATAGACACTGATCAAATAACATCAGCATCATATTCCGATGAATGTCTGGCGTCAAATTCTCCGGATTAGACATTTCAAACTTAATCCACTGATTCCAGCTATCTAATTGCTGAATCTCTTGCAAAGATTTATTAGAAGGCACGGAAATTCGATCAAAATTAATCCGTGACGTGAATTTATAACGATCTTTAAATGTTACTTTTGCTTGGAGATACTTCTCATTATATTCGGGTAACAATTTTTCAGCTAATGCTATAGACGCTGTTCTCTCTAATTGTTCATATTCCTTCCAAAATATATCTAAAGACTCAGTTGGTACAGATATTGCCCTATGATATATACTGCGTAATGTAAATAACTTTTGTTCATTCTCTAAATCTTTAGATTCGGGCCACTCTTTAATAAAATCAATATACTCCCTGTATATTTCATCTGATTCTACAAATAAACCAATATTACTCAATGCAAGTTCAAAAGAAGTTATTATGTTTTTTTTTTCTTCATCTTTACTTAAATTACCTTCATTACGTGATTGAATTTGTTTCTTTTTCACGAAAGTTATATAAGATTGCCACAATGATATACATCTACATTTTAACAAAGATTTATGAAAAATCTGTTCAGCAGAAATCAAATCATCGATACGGATATAATAATCTGCTAATGATTTCCAAAATTTCCCACTTCTGGGAAATTGATGCAAAAACTTTTTATATGCATCTGAAACACTAATAGACCCACTTCTTGAATTTTCAGCTTCTTCTATATATACCAACCAATTATACGTATCCCACTTGTCACTGATAATAGCAGATTGCGCCTCTGTAAATTCTTCTGATGTAATATTACTAGTGTCTTTCGTCACAGTCAATAGGTCAACTAATGTTGCATCATCTTCTTCTTTATCGTCCTCTTCGCGGAATAATAAGTTGTCCATAGTTATTTGTCCCGTCTTTTACTTTTTATTTACCATATGAGAGCTTTCCTTCCTACCAAAATGAGGGGTGGGTGAACCAGGCCGGCTTTTTGATTACTTTCATTAAATTGTTTTTGCCACCCTGGATCTTCGAAAGCTGTTGCAAATCTTATTCTATATGAATCTAATCTTATATTTATGCAATTGCTATCTTAAATTATTTTCAACCTTTCTACGCCCGGGTGTCCGGATCCAGGGATGGGATGGCTTTTTTACAACTTTAGACAGAAGCGACTTACGAGTGCGAGAGTGATGGTCATCAGATTAAGTTGACGCAATTGCGTTTAGATGTTTATCAATATGCTTGTTATAATACTTATCTTCGTAACAACGCAAGTATTGCAAATTGAAGGATATTACAATGTTATATTATCCAGTAGGATATCTTCTTTTTTGCTGCATATATATGATAAATATTACGATCCTTTAAAAGAAGATCCAAAACTAGTGGAACAATTTACTAATGAATTGAATAATATCAAATCTATGACTGTATCAGATATAAAAACGGAAATTTTTCAACTTAAAAACATGACTAAAAATGAATTAGACATTAACAATATTATAGATAAAATAGAATTACAGCACGTATTAGCTCGTGAGAGAGTTAAATTGAAATTGAAGATCGCAGATAAAAAGCAAAATATTCTTAAGTATAGAAAGAAAATGACAACTTTGTTAAAAGAAGAAAGTATGATCATAGACAGAGATTATACAGATTTTAAATTAGCTACAGAACTATTGCAACGTAATATAGAGTTTGATCCTCGCTTAAAGAGGAAAGATCTTATCTTACTATTGGCTTTAAATAACTTAAAATATTTAAAACGAACTTACAATGATCGCATCATTGAAGCAGAGGATGACATAGAAGTGAGACACGTACTTAATACAGCAAATATAATGACCGATTTTTTTGACTTTGCTGACAATTTTACTACCAAATTTGTTGATACTGCATTTAATGTCTCTGATAAGTTGATACATACATTTAATCCATCTGATAAGATTGATACTCCACAGATTTTTATAAATTTTACGACATCTAAAATTTTCAATTCTATGAATTCGTCATCTGAACTGGAGTTTCAAGCTATTCAAAGTAAACTTGAAAGTTTTTCCACTTTCGATGAAATTGTTCTATGGTCAAAATCGCAAAATAAGAATAGATTAATACAATACTTGATTTTTAATGGGATTAAAGTGCCGAATAACACTAGTCATAAATTAGTTGCGTCTATACTTGCAGATTTTATACTTGAAACCAGAAAGAAAATGGATTCAAATAATTGCATGTCTGGAGTAAAATTAAAAACAATAAAAAAGAAAACAGGACAAAGTATTCGTAACATAAACTCTTATGACGAGCTACAGCTAGAAAGTAAAATAATTAAAGAAATATGGGACAAGTGTACCACTATTGTTTGTAAGTTTTCACGTGGACGGTTAAATCGGCTATTGAATACCCTTTTAGCTAAAATCCCGTATTTTGGGACCAGATTATTGCGTTCATCATTCGTAACAGGATCTATAACATCGATTCAACTCGTTCTTGCTTTTATTTTACGTATTTTACTTCAATTAAGTAAATGGTCTAGCGGAAATTTAATGCAACCATCAAATACACTTGTTGCGGTGACCTTACTTACTGTTTTTACTAGAGGGGGAATTATTCAATTTCTCGGTACTTTCATTTTTATTAAATTTTTCAGACAAATATCAACAATCATTTTTCCCACGGATATTGAGCACAAGGATGAGGAAAATTTTGCATGATATTATTTGTATTAATGTATATAGTAAAATGTATTTTCCTTTCTGTCTTATTTATTGTGAGATATTCAGGTCAAAATAACATTTGTTTTGGTAGGTCGACAAGAATCAAAATAACAGGAACTTTCTTGAAATCTTCAAAAATTTTTAAGAACTTGGCAATTTAATTAGAAAACATGGAGGAATCAAAAAGTAATACGGGCACTGTAAAGAAATGGTTATCGCATATTGATAAAAATAGTGTATGCGTCAATACTTCTGTTTTGCAAAATACAATTGATCTTCAGGGTATTGATAATTTAACCAGTTTAAAGAACTATGTATTTGACTCATGTTCATTGAAACCAGAAATGGAAAAGTCACAAATAGTCGCTAAAAAGTGTATGCTGGAATTTGATAATATTGTATTTCCTTCAACATTTCCTATATGTCCTGATATATCCACTATTAAAACAAACATGCAAAATGATAAATTGTATATACTTATTTACAGTAAAGAAGGGTATAATTTCAGTGCCGAATTTGAGCACGTTTATAAAGGCAAAATGAATAAAAATACATTATATGATGACACCTTTGCTATATGTAAAAGAGCTATCCTTGCTATTGATCCCTTATTAGATGATAACAGCAACATTGATTCATATGTTGAATATATTTTGTGTCATGCTACTTGGGAAATAAGCATTGCAAATTCAATATGCTCCAAAACATTAAATATCCAGACTCCAAAGCTTCCAATCACTTGCAAAAATGCGAATAACATATTTTCTACTTGTAAAGTATTTATTGGTCGCATATCTCAAAATCACCCATTAAGTTTTTGGGTTCGTGTATGTCCATTTTTAGAAAAAAATAAAAAGGATACATTCAATCAATCGAGTATTGAAGATAAAAGTATATCATCATCGAGGTAGTGTTATATATAACCTTTATATTATTTTTCTCATTAAATTCTTTTATTTAGATTTTGTTATTATCGTCGATTTGAGCTTGATAAAAATATTGTTGAAACTTTTCAAGGGAAAAATTCCAAGATTGGCTCGTTAAAGCATGTACTACCTCCACCCAAGCCACCAAATGCACAAGATATTACCTTACTCTTATGTATGTCTCAATTAAATAAGTCAGAAACATTTATTGATATGTTTGAATTCGGCGATGACGATAATAATGTTATACCAGTAAAGACTGATGATGATGCGGATTTAAACAATGTAATAGATGTAAGTTTAGACACTACAACTAGTAATCATTTAGAACCATCAGCTTGTGCTGAATTAGTAGGATGGGGCCACAATGCATACTCTTGTCTTGGCATCGAGGGGAGCGATATTATTGAACCCAAATATATTCCAATGTCTCCATCCATTCCATTAGAAAGAATAGGTATGATAGCATGCAGTCCAAATCACACAATATTACTATCAAAGATTGGCAACATGTATGCTTGTGGTGAAAATTCTGAAGGTGCATTAGGTCTTGGTGATGTTGTATCCAGAATTGAATTTACTTTAATTCCATTTATCCATCCTATAAACTCCAACGATGTAGAACCACCAAAAATAATCAAAGTTGCCGCTGGTTCTGGATCAATCGGTTCACACTCGATGGCTTTGGATTCGCATGGTCGTCTTTATGGTTGGGGTGTTGCGTATTCTTGTGGTTTGAGCACTTCCAAACCTAAACTTACCCCCACAATCGTGACTTTACCGATAATAGGCAACAGTGACAGTAACATAGATTTAGATACCATTACCAAATGTGTCTGGAAAGATGTAGCATGTGGTGGCGGCTTTACAATCGCAATTCTCAAGTCAGGGAAAGTGTGCTCAATGGGTATGTGGGCTCACGGAAGACTGGGTCTAGGTGACATTCCTATAAACTTAGTGCGAAGATTAAATAGATCATCTAAGAAGGCGGCGAGATATCAGTTATCTCCTTCTATAATTCCTGGTATTGAAAATGCAGCATCAGTGGCCTGTGGAGATTCACATACACTGTGTTTATTGGAAAACGGTTCAATAATGTCATGGGGTAAAAATAGTTGCGGTCAACTTGGCACTGGAATATCAGCATCTGGTTTTTTACGTGACGAATTTCGTCCTAAACCTGTGGCACCATTTATACAATCTAGTAGCTACGAGCAAGCTAAACGATGTAAACTTATCACTGCAGGTTCATATCATTCGGTTGCAGTAGATACAGACGGCTTTATATGGACCTGGGGAGCAAAAGGTGGTGCTTGTTTGGGACATAATGATCCATTAAAACTGGAAGGTGAATGGAATAATAAAATCAATGCGATCTTCCCTGCAGGGGGAAATTCCACTGAAGTTATGGTTCCATATGAAGTAATTAACTGGTGTAGTACATGGTGTACTCCAAGACGTATTGAAGGTATTGAACCATCATCAATAGATATATGCCAAATAGCAGCAGGAGATTTACATACTGCTTTTCTTACAAATTCGGGTTATTTATACCTTGTTGGAACAGGTCCTGTTGTTCCTCCCTACGTGCCTAATAATATATTTGATAATGAAATTGATGACAATGATTTTGATGATAATAGTTCTGCAGAAAGTAAATTAAAACATGAGAATAATCCCACTGAGGTTGAAGCTCTAACACAAAGAAAGATTCAAAAATTAATAGATGCTGCAATTGTGGTATCAACTCCGAGACGTCCTTGTGCATCATGGTACTTACTTACTAAATACTTGCATACAAAAAACACTGAACTAACAACTTATACCTAGGCTTTCATCACTCAGTTCGAGACGGAGTAAATTAATATCTAGCTCTGGAACAAGAATTTTAATATTACAAGATGAGGAAACGGTAACATTTACTCTTACTAATAATCTGCTGCGCAAGGCTTTAACCGGGCGTGAATCGTCTACACCATCTGTTAATCAAACTTCTATTGATTCATTATCACTCGAGTCTTATTCTGAAAGTCTAAGGTACGTTATTGTTACTTTTACTACTGAGTAGACTGCAGTCAATATATTTTATTTTTATTAATTAATAATTTTATAGCACCTTATTTGATCAGCACGGAAGAGCAGATTGTATGATAATTGCTTCGGGTAAGGTACTACTAGCACATAGAGCAATACTAGCACAAAGAAGTCAAGAATTAAGAGAAATGATAGAAATGGAAACACCCAGTGATGGGGTCACACCTGACCAACCTGTACAAATATTATTACCTGAGCTACACTATGATACGGCAAAAGGATTGCTTGTATTTATTTATACGGATGTGCTTCCCTCATGGTGTTCAAACAATGTAAGTATACTTAGGGCGTTATCTCGTGTCGGAAAATCTCTAAAAATACCAAGGTTACAGATATTATCAGATAGATTATTATACTTAATTAATTCTATCGAAATGGAATCCTTTTCGGCACAGATGGAATCTGGTTCACTCATCGGAACTTTATCTAGAGATATGGGTGCTATTGTAGGAGAAACACAATTCGCCGATGTAAGATTTATTGCTGAAGGAAGATCTGTTTTAGCCCATAGATTTATTCTTGAATGCAGGTGTGAATACTTTCGAGCCATGTTTCGCAATATGAACCAATCAAATGGCTCGTCAGATGTTGTTATTGACGTTGTTGTTCCTGATACTTTTGTAGGTTTTTTGCGGTTACTTATTTTTCTATACACTGATACTCTACCTGATGGTTCCGATGGGGCACTGTTAGAAGACATCATGTCTGCTGATAGATATAATTTAGTTGATATGAGAACTTTAATAGAGGGTATGTTAGTCCCATCAAGAACTAATTGGTTAGATTTATTACGTACTGCTGATTCAATTGGATCAAAACGTTTAATGCACATGTGCCTATGCTTTCTTCGCGACAATTTTGCTGTATTGAATGAAAATATCACTTATGAGAATGAATTTGACGATGAAGGCCTTGACGGTTCATTAGATAGCCCAAAATATGAATCTGCAATGTCATTAATCAAAGAAGAATTCCCGTGGTTATTGGAAAATATTCTTACATGTCGAAGAAACTTACATGCATCTTCACCTTCAAAATTATTAATTAATCGTTTAAAAATTGCTAATGACGGCACTAATGTCCCGAAAAAATCAATATTGACACCATTAATTGGTATTGTTCTCATCGTAATCGCACTTCCTCTTTACAACCATTTTAAGCAGTATTTTATCATTGGACCAATGGTTCCTATAGTTAATACATTGTGTGTTTTATTCATACTTTATATGATGTATCGCAAATTAAAAGAGTGATTCGTTTTCATATTTTTTTAAATTACAGTATATCTGATAAATAAGGCATCATTTGACCTAATTCCCATATAGCAATACCTTCTATTCCCAGTCTACTTACTAATGATAAGCGCTTATATACTGACAGAGGTGTCGGAAAATAACATTTTTTCGAAGAATTTTCGATAAACATATGCTCCGCTACATCTTTTTTATATTGAATTGTTACATTTTTAGAGCTTAACCATTTTACCATGGTTGTACTTGTCATACTATTTTCACCAATCCAACCGTACATTGCAATACCCATCAATAACTTGTGTTTGATTGGACCCACGTAAGTTAAATTTGTCATTATTTCCTCGCACCAGTCAATAGGAGAATTAGCTCCTTCTTTACCCCTATTTCTATTATGATCATACGTCATTACTGAGAATAAATCTACATTTTTTTGCAAATCCATAAATGCTTTACTAAATCCAATATCATCTTTTGTCGATGCCATTGGTGGTATTACTAGCACAATAAATATGTTTTCCCTTATTTCTTTTAATTGGCCTGGTAATTTCTTCGTTACTTCCCAATTATGAGATGATAATTCTAGGGTAAAACCATCAAATAAATACCTATCAATAACTTCAACTAAAATATTCAAAATATTTCGAACATCGTCTTCTGTTTTAATTATAGTCTCGAAATTAATTCGAGGTAATATCTTTATTTTTTGTCTACATTGTTCATTAGCACAAACATTTTCGCTATTTGACTTTCTTATGTCCTCCATCCAACTAATTTGAACATCTTGCTCGCCACCTAGTTTTATTTTGTTTGATATTGCATCTCGAGTAATTTGAAACCATACTATATACAAAATATTTAGTGAGTGATTTATTTATAGATATATAATTTTAAAACAGTGCAAAACCTGGTACTAAATATTGAATTTTAGAATTTAATATTTTAGCCATATCATATCCAGCTGAATTCCAAGGTGTAACATAAGCTAGTATATTAACAGTGGGAAATGTTTTGATGGAATTTTCGAAGTAATATGGATAGTGTTCTAGAACATCTTGTGTTTTAATCGAAGACCTTTTAATTTGTCGTAAATAAGCATCTTTAGTAAGATTATAGTTACGATGAAGGTCATATTCCGTCCGAATGAGCGGTTGTTTCACAAATATTTCTTCGTCGTAGTTTTTATCTGAACAAACGCTACACAATACCATTAAAAAAATAATCCAAGTACATACACAACTTTGAGATGTTAACATAGTTTTTTTTATTTGTAATAGAAATTTTCCAAAGAAAAAATAAAGCAAACCGGTACCTGACGTCGTAACAGGCTGTTACTAACAGCCAACAGAAAGATATCAGAGAAAGGTAAAGACACAAGGAATGACCAAGATACCCTTATTCTTATCTCTAGCTTATTTTTTGCTGTTATCTAGGCAATTCTTTGAAAGATGATCGAACACGGAAGCCGCGGAACAGTCCCGGAGTCGGTACTTTTTTCCAGTCCCAGACTGGAACTTCCAGTTATGAGAATAATTCTCTCAGAGAATTTCTTGCTCTTCACTTCCCTTATATTATATTGGTACAAGATAAAAATGAGCGAGTAAGTTGTACGCAGTTATGGCATTATAATTTATGGAAAATAAGGTTATGAATAGAAAGGTTAGTGAAAGGGATAATTCAGATGATTTCGATACAACAGCGAAAGCATGGAAGAACAATAAATCTATTTACGCCGAGCTATATCTAAAAAAACTGTCCAAACTAATAAATCGATGTCCATATTCTTCTCCTGTTGATAACAGAACGTATAGACCTAGAAAAAAACGTAAACTAAAGTTACGCTCAAATGAAAAAGTTAATCTTGTTGGTGGTGATGACGACAATCGCCCGCCGTGGGATAGTTCTAATAAAGATTTAGTTGAAATAGGTTAGATTTAGCTAAATATATAATGCTAGACAATTTGTTTAACATTCTTCTTTTATATATAGGTTCCAAATTTCGTCCCAAAAGTATTCATCAACCAAGAGGATTTAGTACGGATATTCGTCGACCTAAATCTGCACCATATATAATAACTAACGATACTGGTAATCTGAAAAATGTGAATGAATTTGTTCCATTAAATTCTAGAATGTTACCAGATATTTCGTTATCGTCGAACTATTACATAAATGATTCAAATAATGATCATAGTTTTATCAACCTGGATAGAAGTAAATCCGTAATATGTTCAGAATCAGTTGATAGTAAAATTATTTCAGATACGGACGATGTAAGCGAAAATTTAGATGAAAAAATAATTTCTGAGGATCTTGAACTTAATTGCAAATCTGAAAGTATATATGATGAATATGTTAACAATGACGATAGTATTCTAGATGACGAAATAAAAGAGGAGGTAAATATATCTCCAGAAATTAAGAAATTTTCAAAGCATAGTGACAATGACGTAGAATTTTACAACTTATCCATTTCCGATCATGATAGTAGAGATAATGATGATAACTATTCAAGGGATTTATATTCAAACAAATCTAAAGGTTCCCAATTAGTTGAAACTTTAAATAACAAATTAAAAAAATCTGATTTCTACGAAATGAATGCTGAACGTTTTAAAAATTTAAATATAAATGATATTTGCCTATTATTGCATATTTTAGGATTGGTTCATTACGTTAATATCGTTCGAGAATTTTGTATAAGTGGTACTATATTACTTAATTGCACAGAGTTGGATCTCATCCAACTTGGTTTCAATTATCAGCCCCATAGAGCGAAATTAATGAAATTTCTTAAAAAAATTAGATTAACTGAAACAGAAATAATAATTGACAAGAGTAATACTGGGTGGGATGATAATCCACAGAAAATAATAGATAATGAAATTGCACGAAAATTATTTTTAAAGAAAAGAAAATCGTATCTCATGAAAAATCCTCTAGAATCCACTTTAAAGTATGTAGATACTATGGAAAAAGAAATCGATCCTAAGTTACTATTGTCTTATAACATTTATAGAGATAAGGATAAATTAAATTATACTGTTATGCGTAAGGATAAAAATAGCATTGATAATAATTCATACATCAATCGTGAGTCTTACAGGTACAAATTAAAAAAACTTATTAATGATAGTCGGACAGATACAAACGCTAATTTTATCAACCAAGAAAATATAATTGAGATACCCAATTATGGTACGGTGGATGACAAAACTATCTTAGGATCTATGGGATTAACTGATTATCAATGTGACAATTACTATGATGAAATATTCGATGAAAATGACGTTTCAGTGAAATCCAAATCAAGTAATGTAGAAAATGTTGTGGCTAGCAATACTGCTACTACTAATACTACTACTACTAATAATAATAATAATGATAATAATCAAAGTGATGACGACTATTCAGAATGGTCAATTGATGCTGCAGACGAAATCAGTGAACAGAGCAGCCCCAATATTGTAAGTAAACTCGCCGCGACGATAAATAGCACCAATGTTGTGTATATTGATCTCAATAGTCAAATTAATTCGGTTACAATGATTCAATGTTGTTGGCGAAGATTTGTTGCAGTAAAGCAAGTAAACAAGCTTAGACATATTAGACAAGATTTGAAAAAACAACTCGCTCGTAAATTTGTTGAGATGAACAGAATAATGCTACAGAAACAAAATGCAGCAATCAGAATTCAATGTTTTGTGAGATCAAGGTTTGCTCGATGTATTCTCAAATCGCTAAAAGTTAATAAGGAGCAATTGATATATCACC
>JACCDO011479791.1_pt1 | contig 14320 bp, 9 predicted proteins | sample 7446101 | NCBI WGS metagenome assembly JACCDO01 (sample SAMN15323440, study PRJNA562643) | freshwater metagenome | isolation source: river surface water | place: USA:Blue River Watershed | collected 2017-08-16
AACAACACTTTGTTTAATGAAATATCGTAGTCTACCGCAGTTCTAAAGAGCCAAAGCGCGAGTTGAATTTATAAGAGCCTTACCCGGGTGGCTAACCGCTCGACACCAGGAGATGGCTAACAAACACTATTTTTCAATAAATATTGATGAGTTACGCAAACCATCTAACGTGGAGCATAGTTTGCAGGAGAAAAGTTAGAAATTGGACTTAGGTCTAGTTAACGGAGATTTACGGTGAAAAAACTAGCTTATTTAAAATTAATGATATGGTGCTTTGCTTGGGTGGGTCTCACCTCATGCCAGCTCGCAGAGCCGACTTTAAATATAAGCTCTGCGACACCTGTGAGTCGCAGCAATAATCCAAAATGGCGCGAGCTTTTTTTAGAGATAAAAAAAGAAAGTGAAATGCAGGAAGTTGAACTTTTATTTCTTGGCGACTCATTAACGCAGGGATTCCGTTTTGAAAAAAAAATTTGGAATCAATATTACGGGCATCGTAAAGCTCTCAATGGAGGCATATGGGGTGACTCCACCCAACACCTTTTATGGCGGTTAAAACACGATAATTTTGGCCAGATTGCCCCTAAAATCGTGGTTCTTATGATCGGCACAAATAACGCTATGAATAGTGCTAGCGCAATCGCAGATGGAGTGAAGGCGAATGTTGAGGAAATAGGCAGACAGTTTCCTCAAGCTAAGATCCTCTTACTTGGGATATTGCCTAGTGGCCGTGACCCCATAAGTTCAAGGCGCATTAAAATGAAAGAGACAAATAGAATGATCAGCAAACTTGCAGATCATCATAAAATATACTACCTAGACCTCTCGTCCCAGTTTCAATTAAAGAATGGCCAGCTAAAGCCCGGCCTCTATCGCAGTGACTGCTTGCATCTAAAGACTCAGGGCTACCAGGTTTGGGCAAAATCGATGGAACCTATATTAAAGTCCATGTACTCTAAGTCACTTTTAACTGCAAAATAGTCTTTTCGGACCAATAAAAATAAATAGCTAGCTTTTCTCACCGCACACGACCGAAGGTGGGATGACACGTCCTCCTTGGCCTGAATTAAAACAAAATGATGCAAAGTTATGACTAAGAATCTCCCTCAGATTAAAACTCACATGAGCGGGCGATTTCTGCTTAATCAGAGTGCATATACGTTGCCACTCATGGTTCTTCATTTCCTACCAAATCGGTATAAAGTTTTACTGGCTCAATCTTGGCCAGGTTTGGCTACAGGGCGACGGCTTTCAGGCCCAAGAAACTGATTTTTAACCTTAAACAGTATTCCCAATCGCCTATATTGAATGTGACTTCGAAGTACCACTAATTCGGGGGACCAGCGTAACTTTGATTCATCACGCCCCGTGCTGAGGTGAAGAGTTGAGATCCCACGTTCAATCGCAGTTTTTATGGCCTCAACCACTATCCTTGTTGCAACACTATATTTTCCATAGCTAGGCTGATAACCAGAAAAATACAGGTATAAATAATCTAATCCCTGAAATGCAAGCCGTACAGCCACAACCTGCTCACCGTGCTTCAATACAAGCAAAACCGGCTTTAAAACGCATGAATTATTAATAACCATTTCAAGAAACTGGCGATGCCGCAATGTCCTAAAGTTATTGGGATGAATGGGTCCTCGAGTTAAGCCGGCTCTCATCGCATGCAAGTGATAGAAATCGGACATGAGGCTAATAATTTGTTCTTTATCAGTTATAAAACTAAACTGTAAATCAACCCCATCACTCCGCGGAGAATTATAACACTTACGGATAGACTCCTTTATATTAGTTTTTCGCCTCGCCTTAAATAATTCCCAAGATGTTCCTAATGGCAGGTGATAACATTCTATAACCGACAAAGAAGTACTCCAATTAGGCTCAGAACTTTGTCGGGTTACTAAAGGCATATCCGGCCACTTCAGCAGGTGATACCGACGTTGGTAAGCGCGCATGGCCTGACATATCATGTCCATAGCTTCCACCTCATGATCTGGATGGACAAGGGGAGCCTTAATTTCCGTGAGATTTGGATCAGCGCCCACTGGACGCAATAACTTAACAAATGGAATTTTCAAAAAACCAATTTTAGTTTCAAACATGGGCATTAAGCCAACGAGTGCTCCTTGATGAAACACTGTAATGAGGTGCCAATCATGCCGCACTAGTGGCGACGATACTGCCATGACCTTCATCCACGAAGAGGCCCATTCAAAGGTCATGAACGGGTCCATTGCACCGGACACACCGACAAGCTCGTCCCAAGGCCCACGCAATGCGAAGACGTCGGACTCGTTTTTGATAATTTTAGTTTCCACGTCTTACTCTTCCAATCTTCAGCCAAATCCTCGAATGCTCGTTGCGTAATATTTTTTGCATTAAAAGAAAAAATATCGTGGTCAACAGAATCTATTATAGTGACTAAGCGAGCTTTCGGCTGCCATATAAGTTACCATATCAGTATACATCAAAAAGGGTACCGATTTGGAGGCCGGCTGTGAAAATTAAGACGAGCGGACATATAAGGTTTACTATGACGCCTTAGCAGAGCTCGCCTTCTGAGGCTCTCCCGACACTGACTGCAGCTTTATGCCTGCACGTTTACAGGCATCGGCAAATCCGCTTTTATCAACTGCTTTTTTGAAAGCATCATCCGCATCGACGACACCATCTTTAACAAATTTAAGTAACGATTCATTGAGCAAGATATTACCTTCCCCTTTTTGGGTTTGCATATGACTTGCAATCATATGATTTTTACCTTCTCTAATCATCGCGCTGACAGCACTATCAAGTACCAGAATTTCATGGGCCGCCACTCGCCCCCCACCTTTTTTCTTTAGCAGAGTTTGGGCGACGACCCCCTTAAGCGAGGATGCAAGCATGGTCCGAATCTGTTCCTGCTGATCTGTGGGGAATTGATCAATAATTCTATCGACCGTGGAGACTGCCGTATTCGTGTGCAGAGTGCCAAACACTAAATGCCCTGTTTCTGCTGTTTCAATGGCAATGGCCACAGTCTCTAAATCCCGTAACTCACCAATTAAAATGACGTCAGGATCTTCTCGTAATGCCGCTTTTAGGGCCCTCGCAAAAGACCCCGTATGTCGATGAACTTCCCGCTGATTGACAAGACACTTCTTTTGTTGGTGTACAAACTCAATGGGGTCTTCAATGGTTAGGATATGCTCTGCTCTGTTGCGGTTAATCAGGTCCACCATCGCAGCTAGGGTCGTAGACTTACCACTTCCAGTAGGCCCTGTAACGAGTACAAGACCTTTCGTCAGCTGGCAGAATTTGGTGATTGCAGGGGGGAGATTAAGCTGCTCCGCGCTCAATATGGTTTGTGGAATATGCCGCATGACTGTGCCTACACCATTACGGTCGCGAAACATATTCACCCTAAACCGACCCACTGCCCGGACCTCGTAAGCAAAGTCCGTATCATTACTTTCGGCAAAGTCCTGACGATTCCTATCCGGAATGATGGGTAGCAGATAATGTTCCATGTCGCTCGGGGTAATAGGACTTTCCCCGACTCTTGTCATTTCACCATCAATACGAAAGCAAATAGGCTCGCCAATTGTCATATGCAAATCACTACCACGTCGCCCAATAAGGTCTTTCAAGACTTGATCAATGGGATTTAACCCGTCGCTAACCCCTCCGGAATCATCGTCAGGTCCAAATGTTAAGGAGGCTGACTTTACCATAGGGGAAGCGGGGGTAGGAAAAGATGGTGGTTCTGGAAATGAGGGGAAATCAGGCTGTGGGGCTACTCTCACTAGCGGGGGGGCTTCAGGTACTTTAATCGCCTGAGGAGATAGCTTTAAAGCTGGCACCTCACCGCCCCCAAGAAGCGCAGGAGGGATAAACCCTCCTTGCGGAGCTCCCTCCAGGGCTTCGGGGGCAAGAGGCGGAGGCGTTACACGCGCTTTTTCTTCGTCTTCTAGGAGCTTCGCACCGTAGGGCGGTAAGTAAAACTCTAGAATTTCACTGGGAGACTCCTGAGCACGTACAAGCACGGTACCAACCTGCGGGATATTAATACTTCCTTTCACCAGACCTTGAGGAATCAAGGTCTGGTGAATTAAACCAAGGTCTGCCTCGGTCACGCTTGCACCAAGGTCGACTGATTTTTTAGCCGACCCTATCTGAAGCTCCACAACACTACTTAAACCGACCTGAGCTTTGACGGCTTGATGCTGAATTGCAATTTTGAGGATCTTTTTTAGTATCTCCAAAGGCATTCCCTCCAAAAGCTCTATCGGAATATTGCCAGGGACCATTAGTTTAATCCTGTACACATATTTGACACCTGCTAGGGAATAAGCTCATACCCATCATGCTGCCCACTGCTATCTCATCATATTTATTGAATTATTTTAATAATACGGACGTGCACGCCTTTTGCAGCCTGATCGTGAGGCCATTGGCTTTTTAGATCGGAGGGTCGCTCGTATGAAGTTAAGTCATAAACCTAAACTAGCTCTAACCTTAGGTGCTGCCCTTACGTTTGCAGCCTTTATGATACCTGAACCTTCCATGGTTCATTCTTCAAAAGAAATGGCAGCACGAGATAGATTTTCTCCCGTCTTACCTTTTTCAACAACGAACAAAGTTGAGGTCAATCCTTATCACTTTACTAGAGATCCAAACCTTACCAAGTTTATACCTGAAGACAACTACGGTGTCAGTCGCCTTAGCGATGAAATTAAAGAAGCTCGCACTGATCTTCAACACGCCAAAGGGTTTAGAGCCTTAGAACTTCATCAGCAAGCTTACAGAGCCTACGCAGCAATTAGTTATTACCTTGAATCTCAAGGAGATAAACATACGCAGGATCTAACTGCCTTAAGACGCCAGCTCGAATTCCATGCCGGGCAGGCTATGCGCCTTGCTAAAGGACGAGACCTCGAGGAAGCAAGCTACCATTTTAATGTCACGAGATATATGACCAAAGAGCAAGGTATCACCGAAATCAAGGGACTTGCGCGTTCGATCGGAAATCGTAGTTTAAGAGATCGACTTGTTGCCCTCACCCTGCTGCATGACTTACGCCGTGCACATGGCGGTGAACGTCAAAAGCTATTAAGAAATCTCGCCCAAACCGCAAAGACACTTCCCAAAGAGTCTCATAGCAGTCTTTATTTTGTCATGGCTGAAAATGCTGCAGGACTTAGTACAGAGAAGACGGTACTCCCTGAGTATAAATCGTATCTCGCTTTAGCTATGACTAAAACCGATACGGCATTAGCTCAAAATAGCAATGAAGTATTAGGACAGGGTATTAGAATTTGGCAAGCTGGCGAAAGGAAAAAGACGAGTAAAATGGACTGGACTAAGCCTCCTTTCGCTCTAAAAAAGTTTAGCGATACTCCCAACGCTAAAGCGCTAATCGAACGTCGTGCACTGTCGCTATGGGAGCAGGGAGAGCACGGAAAATCTGTCAAAACGTACCAGGTATTAGCCCAATCCGAAAGTGATGCGGCTCTTGCCATTAAACTGAAAATGCGCAGCTTAGACTTACTTAGCGCTAGCAATAAAGCTAAGATTAGTCTTTCACAATATGAAAAGCATCTCGCACCCTACCTTGATGCAAGTGAAGGTTCAGAGGTTTTAGGCAAGGCCCAGCAACTTTACAGCAAGCTTGCGACCGATGCTTTAAAAGAAGCTGAAAAAAAACCCAGTGCCTTAGCTGCCAGCGTGGCATTATCGAAGCGTTACCTAGCAGCCCACACGGACCCTAAAGGCCATGAAGCAACCAAGGCCTTACTCGCCAAAGTGCTACTACAGTACAAACGTTACAGTGAGGCGAAAGCCTATTACATCGAGCTTGCTGATGCGAGCCAGGATGCGAGAAAGCTGGAATACCGTGCACTCAGTATCCGTGCGGCAACACCTCTCGCCGGGTGGGATGAGTCAGTTCCATGGACTAAGCTACAATTATTGGGTCAAACCAATCGGACCGCTGAACGCCAAGAACTCCTTAACCTTTATACCCAACTTGAAACTGAAAAAGGCGCTGAAACGTGGTTTTCAGCAGGACACCGGGGACTACTCATGTTAGCGCTTGGAGACGGTGACGGTGCTTTTAAGCTTTGGCAAGAACGACTAGATAAATCTACGAACGGTGAACATGCCGCCAGAGCTTCTGGCTATATGCTCACGTTCTATAGCCAGCAAAAGTCTTGGGATCTTACCGAAGGCCTTGCAAGAAAGCTTATGGCGAAAAAAGTTATTGCTAAACACCTTAATCGCGATTTAAAGCCCAAAGACTTTTTAGCATTAAGCCTCCTAGAAGGTGGTAAAGAAGCTTTGGCGGGGCGAAACTATGCAGTTAGCGTTAAAAAGCTTAAAGAATTCCAGAAAAACCACTCCGACGCTGTCAATTACGACGAAGGATACTATCTATTAGGCCATGCTTTTTATGGTAACCGTGAGTTTGATTCGGCGGTTAAGAACATGATTGGTTTTACTCAATCGGAGCGTGATTCACGCTATATGAGAGATGCATTACTTAATGGTGGTAAATGGGCCCAGTCAATGGCGTACGAAGAAAGTACGGTTTACTTTTATCAATCATTTGTGGATGGGTACGCTAAAGACCAAGATGCTCCCACGATTCGTCGAAACTTAGAACGCCTTTACTTAGGACTCCAGCACTATGCTAAAGCCATTGCGCTTTTGGAAGCCGAAAAATCCTATGTCGATGCAGAACAAGGAAAAGATGTGACCCATAAAATCATGCTCATCGAAGATCGTTTTGGTTCTGAAATGAGAGCTAATGTCCATGCTGATGCTCTAGTAAAAGAAGGAACCGGCCTTCAGATTGAAGACGCGTATTTGATTAAAGCTCGGTATGCATTCAAAAAAGGTGATGTCGGTAAATTAAAGAAATATGCTGCTCACCTCGAAAACGGCGCATCGCCTGAGGCGCTCGGTGAAGTAAAATTCTTTATGGCAGAACTCGCAACTAAAGATTTAATTCATGAAAATTTTAATCTTGAACTCAAAGACCCTAAATCAACTCTCTCAGCGAGATACAGCGCTTTTAATGCTGCTAAAATCCAGTACCAAGCCGTTTGCGCCCATGGTAGTAATAGAGCTTGCCCCGACGCAATGGTTAAGCTTTCTCAGCTCAGTTTAGCATTTATGGCGTCAATTGAAGACATCCAGATCCAATCTACGTTGAGTAAAGAAGAAGTCACTGGATTTGAACAGTATAAAGCCAAAATTATGGATGACGTGGCTACAGTCGCAGAAAATTCTGACTCATCTGCAGTATCAGCAGTTCAAAGCGGTCAGACCGATCCTGATGCGACCATGGCAGTCATGTGGCATAACACGTCAGATTGGACGTTTGACCGCGTAACTGGTGACAGCGGTAATGGATATGTTCAAATTCATGAGCCTAAGAACTAAGGGGAAACAACCATGAAAACAATAAAAATTATTGCACTTATTCCACTTCTCACATACTGCACGTCCCTCAACAGGCAAAGTAAAGCTGAACTTGAGCACCAAACAACTGGTAATACTTTTGTGGTTCAGGGGCAAAGCCAAGCATATGCTTATAGCACTGAAGAGCGTAACTATTGGCTTAAGTCGAGAGCTAGCAAGACAGCGAAAACCCAAGCTCTTGGAGCGTTAGCCACGGGGGAAGCTGAATCTGCAGTAGAACTTGCGCGAGCCGCACTTCAGAAAAACCCTGCGGATATTTCGGCGCTATCGATCTTAGCTTCAAGCTTAACGGTACTCAAAGAATATGAACTCGCATTTTACTATGCTGATGAGCTTGAGAAGGTGTACCCTGAAAGTGCGCTGGCAGCTAATATTAAAGGCTTGGCCACCATGTTAAAATTAAAGCCAAGAGCTAGTGACTTTGCACTTGCTAAGCAATATTTTCGCACGGCGATGGAACGAGATTCGCGAGAAATAGCTGCGGGTTTAAACCTTGGATATCTTGAACTTGAGTTAGGGCAGCATCAAAGCGCACAAAGTATTTTCGAAGACGTCGCGCAAAGGTCCAACAAAGAATGTCTGGCTGCTACCTTAGGGGTCGGTATTGCAAGTTTAAGGGCTGGTAAACCGGATATAGCCAAAAAAGCGCTCGAAGAAATTCTTGCGAAAAATCCGAATCATCCAGATGCGCTTTATCACCTCGCTTTAGTGTATAAAAATGGCTATAACAACCCGGAAAAAGCACGCAATTATTTAACAACTCTCCTTAAACGCACTAAGATACAAAATCTAGCGATAAAGGAACGAGCTAGCTCAACCCTTCGCAAGATGAACGGCGAATCTCCGGTTAAAGAGAGAGAAGCAATTGCGCAAACGGAAAGTGAGGATGATGCCTTGATCCTGCAAGCTGGGTTTAAGGAAGAGTGATATTGTTGTCTAACACTTGGCTTCTGTATAGCAACCGGCAAAGCCTTACCCTTTCTCCCTTTTAAGATAAGCGATAGGGACCTAGGATGGTTGAAGTTGGCGACTTTTCTTAATCCTAGGTATAATAGTGGTGAGTACCCAACCTTGCTCATCACTTGCTAAATGTAGGAGTACACCTTGAAAAAGAATCTAGTTGCCATGATTGCGGTTTTAAGCCTACTAGAAGGGTGTAAAAATCAAAAATCGCTGGTAAACTACGGTGCTTATATTCTAGGCCCACAAAACGACATTATCCAAATTAAAAACGAGAATGTGGCGAATATACCCAAAGAGGTTCTCGATGCGTCGGTGATCATTGTAACAAAAGTGGCAGGGGGACAAATCAAGTTCTGCTCAGGTACCTTAATTGAACCGAAAGAGCCCAGCGGCAAAAATCGAATTTTAACGAATCATCATTGCTTTGCGGAGCTAGGGGCCGACAAAAAGGCCTTGCCCACACTACTAAAAGAAGCGTGCACTGAAACTAAAGTATACTTTGGTTTCCTTGCCGAGCAGGCAAAACAAGCTCTGAGTGTAGGATGTGAACCCTTTAGCTTAAGGACATCGTACGAAGGTGATCTCGCTGTTTTTACGGTATCTGGGGCTGAGCCTGCCGGCATTAAGCCCCTTAAACTAGCCATGAATTCTCGTACACCTGATAACAAGCAAGCTTTAATTGTACATTACCCCGATCAGCCAGGCATGCATGACACCTTACCCGGTAGGGATGCAAAGCTTCCTACCGCACAAGCAACTCTCAACGACTGCAAAATAATATCTGACTTCACGCCGGGAGAATGGACCTTAGACCGGGTATTGCCCTTTAGCTTTAAGCATAGCTGCGACTTAACGCACGGGTCGAGTGGATCTGCCATAGTCGATCGGGACACGCTTGAAATCTTGGGTGTTAATTGGGGGGGGATTAAAATTGTGTACGATGATGGCGAGAAGGCTTTTAATGCTGCAACCAAAATCAGCTTTGTTAAAGCATTTCTGGATGATAAATCTCAGGATATTATCGCTCAGGCCTCACGAGAGCTGCAGTCATCGCTCGATGCGGAACGCGGTGGTAAAACTGTAAGCAACACCGAGCAGAGCGACGGAACCAAACCACCTAAGGAGCTTAAAAAACTAGGCTGCGGCGTCATTGCCATGTCTTCATCTGCGGGCAGTAAGCTTATTTTTTGGCTACCTATTGGGATCTTCGCCTTACGCTCGAGAAGGGCGCTTTTAGCTTCCCTGCTGCTACTATTAGGAAGCTCTGCAAATGCAGAAACAACCTCCGTGAAGCCAAGCGCAGAGCCACCGCTGCCGCCCCCCGTCGAGATTAAACCTAGCGTCAAACCAAAGGCTAGATCCAAACCCAAAGAATCTGGAGCGACTAAACGCTATGAAGCCTGCCTTGAAAAGATGGTGGACGCGAAGTCTGATGATAAAGACTATATGAAACGCTGCCTTGAAGAATCGGAGAAAAAAGAGCTAGCACCCAAGCCAAGCAAGTAACCACTTAATATAACAAACAATTACTCCAATGCCTCCATACTAAAATTTGGAGGTATTTTTATCTTTCATTATATTGAAATCGTATTACAATCCTTCACTTGACTTAAAGTGCAAGAAAGGATGTGGCATGCGACCATTTCGTGAGGTGATAGAACGCGGAGAGTCCCTCCTATTTGACGGGGCGATGGGAACAGTCCTTTATAATAAAGGAATTTTTATCAACCGTTGTTTTGAGGATGCAAACCTATCTGCTCCTGCACTCGTGCTAGAGACTTACAGGGAATACCTTGCTGCCGGCGCCCAAGTTTTAACAACCAACTCTTTTGGCGCAAACTCCTTTAAACTAACGGGGCATAACCTTCATGACAAAACCTTTGAAATCAATAAAACTGCGGCTGAACTCGCTCGTAAAGCTGCTGGGGATGAAGCTTATGTTGCTGGTTCGGTCGGCCCATTAGGGGTGAGAATTGAGCCGTGGGGTCCTACCTCATTTGCGCAGGCTAGAGCTGCTTTTTCCACGCAAATTAAAGGGCTTTATGCTGGTGGCATTGATGTAATTTGCTTTGAAACATTTGCCGATATCTCAGAACTTAAAGAAGCAATTTTCGCTGCGCGCGAAGTTTGTCCTGAAGTGCCGTTAATTGCTCATCTAGTTATGAATCCGGATGGGAATACCCCCCTTGGAACGCCGATTGAATGGGCTATGAAAAAACTAGATGAATGGCAAGTGGATGTGGTGGGTCTCAATTGTTCTGTCGGTCCAGCACCTATGATGACAGCCGTTGCTAAGATCAGGTCTGCTACGACTAAACCAATCTCACTGCAGCCAAACGCTGGTCTACCCAAGGATGTTGACGGACGACAAATTTATATGAGTACGCCTGAATATATGGCGGAATTTGCTAAAGATTTTTTACAAGCAGGTGTGCAGTTTGTCGGGGGATGCTGCGGTACTACGGCTGAGCATATTAAAGCGATGGCCAATGCAAGACGCCACCACCAGGCGATGGCAGCAAATGAAAAACCCGGAGCCGGCAGGATTGAAGTTATAACCACTGGTTCTAATTTGCATAATCCCGAAGGGAAAGAAGCCACTCGTGTACCCGCGCAAGAGAAAAGTACATGGGCAAGGAAGATTGCTAATGGCGAGCGGGTGTATTCCGTGGAGTTGCTTCCGCCGCAAGGTGTGAGCCCAGAAAAAATTATTACTGGATCAAAACGCTTAAAAGATGCGGGTATTGACGCGGTCAATATCCCAGACGGACCACGGGCATCAGCACGAATGAGTGCTATACTAACGGCTGTTATGATTGAACAGCGTGCTGAGATTGAGACAGTTTTACATTATACTTGCAGGGACCGAAACCTCTTAAGTATGCAGTCCGATATGCTGGGAGCACATGCAATCGGACTTAGAAACCTTCTCTTAGTTACGGGTGATCCGCCCAAAATGGGAAGCTATCCCAATGCCACGGGTGTTTTCGATGTGGATGCTATTGGACTCACCAACATGGTCCATCGGCTTAATGGCGGTATCGATTTAGGCGGAAGAAGTATTGGTGACCCGACGGCATTATCCATTGGCGTTGGTGTAAACCCTGTTCACAGGGATTTTGAGTACGAAATGAAGCGCTTTCGCTATAAAGTGGAAGCGGGGGCCGAATGGGCGATCACGCAGCCCGTATTTGATGTGAATGCCATGTTCCGATTTTTAGAGTACTTAGATAAAGAGAATATTCGCATTCCGATTATAGCTGGTGTGTGGCCTCTCTTAAGTCACCGTAATGCTGTCTTTATGAACAATGAGGTTCCTGGGGTCGTCATTCCAGAACCAATAATGGCGCGCATGTCTAAGGTCCAGGACGCTGAATCTGCAAAACTAGAGGGGGTTAAAATTGCCGCCGAGATGGTCGAGCAACTTGGTAGCCATGTGCAAGGCATTCAACTCTCCGCTCCGTTTGGCCGGATCGAGCTAGCGCTTGCAATCATAGGAAAATAAGCCGTGAGCCGAGCCCCTCAAAGTCAAGGACCTTTTGCTGCGCTTAGGGTCCTTGATTTTTGGTGGTTTGAACTTGCAAGACTGTGCATTACCATCGGCACTCAAATGCAGGGGGTCGCGATTGCATGGCAAGTATATGACATCACCAAAAATCCACTTGATTTAGGGTATGTGGGGCTTGCTCAGTTTCTGCCGATGCTACTTCTTACTTTAGTAGCGGGCCACGTTGCTGACCGTTTTGACAGGCGTAAGGTACTACTCGCTTACTATGTTGCAATGTTATTAGGGGCACTCATGCTTCTAGGCTTCACAAAGTTTAGTTTAGTATCTGCGCTCGGACTCTGGCCAGTGTACGCTGTACTGGCGTGGTTAGGAGCAGCTCGGGCCTTCGCAGGACCCGCGGCCCAGGCATTGCTTCCGAACTTGGTACCTAAAGAGGTATTTAGTAACGCTGTAACGTGGCATTCTGCCGCGTGGCAGGTATCAACCATCCTTGGCCCCGCACTTGGTGGACTGGTTTTTTCGACTGATGGGGGAGCACTCCGGGTTTACGGGGCTTTTGCCTGCCTCGCTGTCTTGTCTTTTTTTGTCACCCTACTGATTAAGACAAAAGGAGATCAACTTGAAGCTAAGGGCGTGAGTGTGGAGCGGTTACTAGCAGGGGTACGTTACGTTGCAAACCATCCAATCCTTTTAGGTGCAATATCATTGGACCTTTTTGCCGTGCTTTTAGGGGGAGCAGTGGCGCTACTTCCTATCTTTGCGCGGGATATATTGATGATTGGCCCATCAGGGCTCGGGCTTTTGCGCAGCGCGCCTGCGTTTGGTGCGGGGCTGATGGCGCTTGTGCTCGCGTTTTATCCCCTAAAAGAGCAGGTTGGAAAAACCATGCTCGGGTGTGTGGCTATGTTTGGGGTTGCTACTTGCGTTTTTGGGGTTTCTAGCCATTTCTATCTTTCTTTTTTCGCGTTATTTATCGCGGGTGCAAGTGACTTAGTCAGCGTAGTGATTCGGCAGACGTTAGTTCAAATCAAAACCCCACCTGACATGCGTGGCAGGGTTAGTGCTGTAAACCAAGTTTTTATTGGTGCATCAAATGAGCTCGGTGAGTTTGAATCAGGATTAACGGCTGCTTGGTTTGGAGCACGTGCCGCCACAATCCTTGGGGGCATGGGAACCATTGGGGTTGTGTTACTCTGGGCTCGACTCTTTCCTGATCTGGTAAAAACAGAAACTCTTGATTAAAAGGAGGTGCACCATGGACGTAAGTTCAGATTCTGACAAGCCTGCCGTCATCATCCTTCCTGGGATAACTGGAAGTGAGCTTTTATTGTCAGGCGGGCAGCGGGTATGGCCTCCGAAATTATTGACTATGTTGCGAGACTTTCTTGCGATTCACCCACATTCAAAAAAATTTAAGCTCAAACCTGGCCAGCCAATCGCAGAGTTTTATGGCTCAGTCGAAAAGATACTTAAGCTCAAAGGATACGACGTTTTTCCATTTGGCTATGACTGGCGGCTAGAAATAGAAGCGAATGCACGGGAACTTCATAAATTCATCAAAACCCTTGGCCGTCGAAGCGTTTATGTGATCGCACATAGTATGGGAGGCTTAATTGCAACCGACTACTTGGCAAATACTCCTCAATCACCCGTAAAAAAACTGGTCACACTTGGCACACCCTTTTTAGGAACTCCTGCCACACTCAAACTGTTAGAGCTAGGAGACTTCGTACCAAACCTAATGGGTTACCCGCTTCGCCCGCTTTTTAACGCCGCATTTCGCGCCATGCCCTCTTGGCATGAACTCCTACCGTCTCCTCTTTATTTTACGATGGCTGACGAAGCGACTACGGAAATCGTACGCCATATTTCCCCTAGAAACGTCAAAACCGCCGGGGATTACGCGTCCATGTGCGAATTTATAAAACTTCGTTCATGGTACCAAAACCATCCACTTGGAAATCCATTAAAGAAAAATGAGATTCTCAAAGTCTTGGAACATGTGCGCTCCTTAGTGATTATAGGCCATAAGATCCCTACAGTTACCTCCCTGGATTATAAGAAAAATAAACTTTCCAAGGTCCATTACGGCGACGGCGACGGTGCTGTCACGTTCTCAAGCGCAACTCTTGGAGGAGCCCTTTTAAACTCTGAAACTGTGGAAACTGCTGTCTATGAGATCGATCATTCTGCTTTAATCATGGATAAAGTCGTTCTTGAAAGAATTGCTCGTTTTTTGGAAATTTAAGCCACTTTTTTTAACCTTAGATTCATCTAAATTCAGTGAGGGCAAGCCACTCAAATGGATCTTTCGCCAGAGTGATTTGGCCGTTAACTATTCTAATTTATTAGAGTTTCGTAGAGCGCCCGACTTACCAC
>JACCDO010150336.1_pt1 | contig 14318 bp, 13 predicted proteins | sample 7446101 | NCBI WGS metagenome assembly JACCDO01 (sample SAMN15323440, study PRJNA562643) | freshwater metagenome | isolation source: river surface water | place: USA:Blue River Watershed | collected 2017-08-16
CTGCGCTCGAGGCCCGACTTGACGACGTGGAAGTCTGCGGCGGCGCAGTAGACGGTCGCAGCGCCATCCTCGTAGACGAAGTCCTCGGCGCCGGCGCCAAGCGCAAGTTCGAGCAGCGCGTCTTCGCTGAGTCCGCACTCGGGGTCGACGTAGAACACGCCGCGCCGATCGAACATCCAGCCGACCGAGCCCGTCGCAGCGAGGTTGCCGCCGGCGTCCTCGAACAACAGGCGCATCTCTGGCGCGGTGCGACTGCGCTTGTCGGTCAGGATCTCGAGCACGAAGGCGACACCGCCGGGGCCATAGCCTTCATAGAGCATCTCCTCGAAGTCGCCGACCGTGGCCTCGCCGGTGCCCTTCTTGATCGCGCGCTCGATCGCGTCCTTGGGCATCGACAGGATGCGCGCCTTCTCGACGGCATCGCGCAGGCGCGGGTTGGCATCGACCGACCCACCGCCGTTCTTGGCGGAGACCGTCATGATGCGCGACAGCTTGGCGAACGTCTTCGCGCGCTTGGCGTCGACCCGGTCCTTGCGGAACTTGATGTTCGACGAGTGGGAATGGCCAGCCATCGACCAATGCCTCTGCAGGTGGGACGTGGCGAACGCGCTCGCTGCGCGCGCTCCGCCAGGAATGCGAACTCAGGCGGCTCTGGAAATGCAGACGGCGCAGCAGCGCGGAACCGCGCGACTGCGCCGACGAAGGCAGGGGCGCAGCAACGATCGCCGCGCCACAGAACGCATCAGCGCTTGCTGAACTGCGTCGAACGACGCGCCTTGTGGCGGCCGTACTTCTTACGCTCGACTTCGCGCGAATCGCGCGTCAGCAAGCTGTGGTCACGCAGGGTGCGATCGAAGTTGGCGTTGTCGATGCACAGCGCGCGCGCGATGCCGAGGCTGACTGCGCCAGCTTGGCCCGTGATGCCGCCGCCGTCGACGTTCGCCCAAATGTCGTAGTTGTTGCGCGACTCCGTCACCGTCAGAGGCAGCGCAGCCTGGCGGCGCGAGTCATCCGTGACGAAGAACTGCTCGAACTCGACCCCGTTGACGATGATCTTGCCGCTGCCGGCCTTGATGCGAACGCGGGCCGTCGCGCTCTTGCGGCGACCGGTGCCCCAGACGTAGGGATTGTTAACTGCCACGTGCAAACCTCGGGTTAGCTGTTGCCCGACCAAGCGGCGGGCTTCTGGGCGACGTGCGGATGCTCGGCGCCGCTGTAGACCTTGAGACGGCGCAGCATCGCGGCGCCAATGCGGTTCTTGGGGAGCATGCGGCGGACAGCCAGGCGGATCAGCTCCTCGGGAGCTTCCGCGCGGTAGTCACCGAGCTTCACGGTGCGGAGACCACCCGTGTATCCCGTCCAGTAGGTGTATTCGCGCGACTCGCTCTTGTTGCCCGTCAGCTTCACCTTGCCGGCGTTGACGACGATCACGCCCTCGCCAACGAGGATGTGCGGGGTGTAGCGGGGCGTGTGCTTGCCCATGAGGACCGTGGCGATCTCAGTCGCCAGACGGCCGAAAACCTGGCCGTCTGCGTCGACCACGCGCCAAGTGTTCATGGCTACGTGACGATCGGCCTCAGTTGCGAAGGTGGTCTTAGTCATTGCCTGCTGCGGTCGGCTGCGGCCCTGCAGAGCCGTGCCTGGATTGGGAAGGGCGGAGGATGCTAGCGACAAGCCCTGCTGAGTCAACGGTGCGAACAGGGCTGCGCGGCAGAAAACCGCGACTTTGCGCGGCGAGCCCCGGGACCCGCCGCATTTTGATCACAACTCGCGGATGGTCATCGTGTTCGTGAGACCCGTTTCGCGAACCGTGCCTGCGATTTGCACGATGCGGTCGCCCTTCTTGACCCACCCCTCCTGCGACATGATCTTGTCGCCGGCGACGGTCAACTCGAACGATGTACGCTTCGGCGGAATCTTGCAGGCCGTGATGCCCCACGTGAGCGCCAACCGCTGCAACGTCCGCTGCGACGGCGTGAACGCCATGATGTGCGTCGGCGGGCGCTCGCCAGCGAGCAGGTTCGCCGTCGTGCCGGTCTCGGTGTAGACGGCGATCAGTTTCACCTTCGCCTCGTAGGCCGCGTAGGCCGCGGCGCGGACGGTCGCCTGCGCTACGTTCGCATTGCCGCCGCGGGAACGGCGACGCATCCGCTCATCCATCCCCGTGTAACACCACTTCTCGGCGGTTCGGATGATGTTCTCCATCGTCCGCACGCTGCGCACCGGGTGGCGACCCGAGGCGGTCTCGGCCGACAGCATCACTGCCGACGTGCCGTCGTAGATCGCGTTCGCGACGTCCGAGGCCTCGGCGCGCGTCGGACGCGGATTGAGCACCATCGACTCCAGCATCTGGGTCGCGGTGATCACCGGCTTCCGGGCTTCGTTGCACATCGCGATGATGCGCTTCTGCACGGGCGGCACTGCGGCCGGGCCCATTTCGACGCCCATGTCGCCGCGCGCGACCATCAGGCCATCGGCCACGGCGAGGATCTCCGGCAGGCAGCCGACGGCCTCAGGCCGCTCGATCTTCGCGATGATCATCACATCGGACTTCTTCTTCGCGATGTGTTTGCGCAGTTCCACCACATCCTCGGGCGAGCGCACGAACGACAACGCGACGAAGTCGACTTCGTTGGCGAGCACGACCGCGAGGTCCGCGAGGTCTTTGCTCGACAAGCAACTCGTCGACACCTTGCTGCCCGGCAGATTGATGCCCTTGAACTGGTGCAGCATGCCGCCGTAGACGACGCGCGTGTGGATCAGGTCGCCGTCGACCTTGACCACGCGCAACTCAAGGTTGCCGTCATCAAGCAGGATGCGCTCCTTCGGCTTCACGTCCTTCGCGAGGTTGCGATAGATCGTGCCGATTCGGATCGGCTCGCCGTTCGAGGCTGCTTCGCCGACGACGCCGGGCGTGACGTCGATCACGACTTCCGCGCCGCGCTTCAGGTAGATCGGCTCGGCGCCCTTCAGCTTGCCGACACGAATCTTGGGGCCCTGCAGGTCCGCGAGGATGCCAACTGCCGAGCCCGCTTTTTCTGCAACCTGCCGGATCGTCTTGATCGTGCGCTCGAGCGTCGCGTGGTCCGCGTGCGCGCAGTTGAGACGGAAGACGTCGACGCCTGCGCGCACGAGTTGCGCGATCATCGACGGGGTATTCGAAGCGGGGCCAAGAGTGGCCACGATCTTGGTGCGATTCTGCCAGACCATCCTGAAGAGTCCCTCGGCGCTGCGCGCCGGTCCTACGATGCGATTTGGCCCGTTTGGGCGGCGCGGAGTTGTAGCGAATGACTCCCGCGCGCGCGATGGCAGGGGTGGCCCCTTTGCGCAGATGACGGCGAAGTGACGATCAGCCGCCGAACGCCGCGCGGTTCTTCTCCCACCACTCCTGCCACTTGGCCTGCGCCTTCTGGCGCGCTTCGCGGCCGGCGCTCGCATCGAACGGCAGGTCTTGCTTCGTCATCGCCTTGAGCGAGATCCAAGCCGAGCTGCGCACGATCTGCTCGGGGTCCGCCAACGCCACGACGAGCGCATCGACAGTCTCGCGCGACGGGAAGTCGCGAAGGCCTTCGACCACCAGACGGCGCACGAACGTATCGGGGTCCTTCGCCATCGGCAGCAGACTTGGCAGGACGCGCGCATCCTTGCTCCGCAACAGCTCGTCGACCGCTTCGAAGCGAGCGCCTTCGTCGGCGTCGGCAAGGCGACCGATCTGGTGTGCCAGCGCAGCCGGCAACCCATCGGCGGCGGGATTGGGCTGGGGAGCAGACTCCTTCGGCATCGCAGCGGCAGCGTCGTCGATCGCCGCAGCGCGCGGCTTGGCGGCGAGATCCGCGATTGCGGCGGCCTGCTGCTGCAACTTCTGGCGAAGGTCGTCGAGCGCAGGGCCGTAGTCGGGCCGCGACTCGCCGGCGCGCTCGACGGACTTTCGCAGCGCATCGACGGCGGCGCGCGCAGACGACAGTTCGGTCGCGATCGCGGCCAGCTTCTGCGACGACTCCTCAGCGCCTTGGAAGAAAGCGGCGAAGCGCCCCTCGATGCGGTCTAAGTCCGCGCGCGAGGCGAGCGAGTCGAGCTTCAGGTTGGTGTCTTGGATGACGTCGGATTGCGCCTTGACGCTCTCCGCAAGCCGCGTGGTGCGCACCGAACTGTCCTCCACGGCCTCGCCGATGCGGAAGTCCAAGAACAGCGTCGCAGCTGCGAGCGCGACCAGCAGCACGATGCCGACCGACAAGGCCTTCGAGTCGACTTGCGGCCGCTGCGCGCTACTCGCGGTGTCCGGAGTTGCTTGGGCAACCGCTGCCGCAGGGCTCATTGGGCCCGTGGCGCCCAGTGCCTGGAGACAGCACGCGCCCACCGTCTTGCCTGCCGCCTGTCGCGCGACGCCGCTTTGCACGTCGGACAACGGGACCGATGCGTTGCACAGGTCGCAGAACAGCACCTCAAGAGGATTGCGCGTTTCCATGGGATGACCAGACGGGTGGCCTCGCAGTCTCGCACCGCGTGCCGCCTGCCGCATAGAGCCCGAACGCCAAAAGTTCGTAGAGCTGTGCAACCGTCCGCCGCGGAGTTCTCGCCGCTAGCACCGCAGAACCCCTTGGCAACAGCGACAGCCGGCCGGGCGACTGCAAGCTGGGCCGCTTGCCCATGGTCACCTCACCCGATGTGCGCATGGCGCGGGTTTCTGGAGCGAAGGATGGTTTCGCTCCATCACGCCACGGAGGACGGCGAGAGCCGTCGATACCCCATGCTGGCAGTCGCTCGCTCCTACCGCCGCACGACCTTCGTGCTCGCCTTGCTGTCGTTCGCGCTGCTGATGGCGCTCGCGGCCCTGCGCGAATGACACGCGCGGTGTTCGTCTAGGACGCGCCGAGCATCGACTGCAGTCGCTCGAGCGTTCGCACGGTGGCGCCTCGGTTGGACGCGATCACGGCCCTCGCCCGCTCGCCCAACGACTGCCGCGCAACCGGGTCCTCGCACAGCGAAGCGATGACCGTCCCCAGTTCCTTCGCATCCGCGACCGAGATCGCCGCGCGCTCGCGCAACAGCAACTCGACGTCGGTGCGGAAGTTGGTTGTGTGCGACCCAAACACCACGGCACGCCCCTGCGCAGCCGGCTCCAACATGTTCTGCCCGCCATGCGGGATCAGGCTGCCGCCGACGAACGCGATGTCGCACGCGGCATAGAACTTCTGCAGTTGCCCAATCGTGTCGACGACGAGAACGGCATCCTCGGGCAGCGGCGAAGCGCCCCCATTCGTCTCGCTCCATCGCACGGCAATCAAACCAACGGCGCGCAACGCGTCCACCACCGATGCCGAGCGCTCAGGGTGGCGTGGGACCACGACCACGCGTATCGAGCGCGAAGCAGCGTGCGCGCGCACGGCCTGGCACACGAGGACCTCCTCGTCCGCGTGCGTGGATCCCGCGACGAGCACGAGTCGGCCCTCGCGAGCGAGCCAGCGACGCAGGCGTTCGCCATCCTGCTCAAACCCGCCCATCACCACGCTGTCGTACTTCATGTTGCCGGTCACGACGACAGTCTCGGGATCGACGCCGAGATCGAGCAAGCGACGCTGGTACGCGCCATCCTGCACGCAGAAGAGCCGAATGCGGTCCAACTGCGGCAGCATCCCCTTTGCGCGGCGATAGCCGTGAAACGTCTTCTCCGAGATGCGGCCGTTGATGATCGCGACAGGCACGCCGCGTCGAGCGGCGGCTTGAAGGAAGTTGGGCCAGATCTCCAGTTCCATCAGCAGCACGCAGCGCGGACGGATGCGATCGAGCGCGCGCGCAGGCCAAGGCCCGAAGTCGAGCGGATAGAACATCACCTGCAAGTCAGGATGGTCCTGCTTCGCCACTTGATGCCCATTTGGCGTCGTGGACGACAGCACGATCTGCAGGTCGGGCCGCTCGACGCGCAACCGCGCGATGATGTTGGCCGCGGCTTTGATCTCGCCAACCGACACGCCGTGGATCCACACGATCGGCTTGCCGCTCGATTCGATCCGCACGCGACCCATGCGCTGGCGAAACGAACGGCGATAGCGCGCATCGACGATCGAGCGCCACAGCAGCACCGGCGAATAGACGCAGAGCCCCAGCAGGAAGGCCAGCTGGTAGACCGCCATCGTCAACGCAGCGCGCAGCCAGGAACGCGATCTCCTGCTGCGCGCCGCGGTCTCGCCTTGGTCGCGCATCACGAACGAGTGCTGGCGCTCAGTCGAACGCCGGGGCGCAGCACTTCTTGTACTTGATGCCCGAACCGCACGGGCAATCGTCGTTGCGACCAGGCTTCGGCTGGGTGCCCGGGCGCTGCGCGGGCGGCGGCGCCGCGGGGCGCATCGCAGCCGGGGCAGGAGCCGGAGCCGCAGGCGCAGCGGGTGGCGCTGGCGGCGCGGCGGGAGCTTGCGCAGCAGGAGCGCCGCCATCCGTCGGAGCAGGAGCGGCAGGAGCATCGCCCGCGGCGGGCGCTTGCTGCGCAGGCCCGGCCGACTGCAGCACGAGGCCTTGCGGCGTCACGCGCAGCGCGAAGCGCTCGCCCTTCTGCATGCGCTCGACGATCTCTTGCGGGATCTGTCCTGCGGCGAGCAGCGACTCGAACAATGCCTGCGCCTCTTGCGGCGTGCGCGGCATCTGGAACTGCGGCTGCTGGGGCGGCGGCGGAGGCGGCGGCGGCTGCTGCTGACGCAGACGACCCGTGATCATGTCGCGGATCGTGTCGGTCGCTTCCTGCTTCCAAACGAAGTTCACGACGTGCTCAGCGATCTCGGTCTTGAGCTGCTGGAACTTCTCGAAGCCTTCCTTCTTGTACTCGTTCTTCGGATCGATCTGCGCGTAGCTGCGCAGCCCGATGCCGCCCTTCAAGACCTCCATCGCGTGCAAGTGGTCCTTCCACTTCTGGTCGATGGTCTCGAGCACCAAGAAGCGCTGGACGCCTTGCCAGTCCTTCTCGCCGTAGAGCTGCTCGCGCTGCGCGTAGAGCTGCTCGACTTGCTGCACGACCCAATCGAACAGCCCTTCGCGGCTCTGCTGCTCGAGAGCTTCCAGCGGCAGCGCGTCGCCGAAGCGATGCTGCAGCCACTGACGAACGCTCGCGAAGTCGATCGGCTCGTCCTTGTTGGCGGTTGCGCGCTCCACCACCGGCGCGAGCACTTCCTCGACCATGCCCAGCGTCTTGTCCTTGAGGCCCTTCCACTCCAACGCGTCCTGGCGCTGGCCGTAGATGAACTTGCGCTGCTTATCCATCACCTCGTCGTATTCGAGGAGGTGCTTGCGGATGTCGAAGTTGCGCGCCTCGACCTTCTTCTGCGCGCCAGCGATGCGACGCGTGACCATCGGGCTGTCGATGACCTCGCCGGGCTTGAAGCCCATCTTCTCCATCATCACCTTCACCCAATCGCGGGCGAAGATGCGCATGAGGTCGTCATCGAAGCTGAGGAAGAACCGCGTCTCGCCCGGATCGCCTTGGCGACCGCAACGGCCGCGCAATTGGTTGTCGATGCGGCGCGCTTCGTGGCGCTCGGTGCCGATCACGTAGAGGCCGCCGAGCGCGAGGATCTCGTCGTGCTCCTTCTTGCAGTGGGCTTCGAGCTCCGCGAGTCGAGCCTGCGCTTCGGGCTGCCCTTCGGTCCAGCCCTTCTGCGCGATCTCCGCGCGCCACAGCGCCTCGGCCTTGCCGCCGAGCACGATGTCCGTGCCGCGGCCGGCCATGTTGGTTGCGACCGTGACCATGCCGCGGCGTCCGGCCTGCATGACGATCTCGGCTTCGCGCTCGTGCTGCTTTGCATTGAGCACGTTGTGCGGCACGCCGAGCTCGGTCAGCTTTTGGCTGATGCGCTCCGACTTCGCGATCGACGTCGTGCCGAGCAGGATCGGGCGGCCGCGAGCGTTCTCGCGCTTCACCTCTTCGGCGATCGCGCCAAACTTGCTGTCGTCGTCGAGGTAGACCTGATCGTTGTAGTCCTTGCGGACCAACGGACGGTTGCTCGGAACCGAAACGACGTCGAGGTCATAGATGCGCGAGAACTCGGCAGCCTCGGTCATCGCCGTTCCCGTCATGCCGGCGAGCTTGCCGAACATGCGGAAGTAGTTTTGCAGCGTGATCGTCGCGAGCGTGCGGTTCTCCTCGCGCGGCCGAATGCCTTCCTTGGCCTCCACCGCTTGGTGCAAGCCATCGCTCCAACGACGGCCCGCCATCAGACGACCGGTGAACTCGTCGACGATGACGACTTCCGGGTCGCTCTTCTGGCCGTCCTGTCCCTGCCGCTGCGCGACAATGTAGTGCTTGTCGCGTTCGTAGATGTGGTGCGCGCGCAGCGCCGTCTCCAAGAGGTGCGGCCACTCCATCAGCTGCGGGTTGCTGTAGAAGCTGTCGACGCCGACCAGCTTCTCAGCGCGCTCGACGCCAGCCTCCGTGAGGATGCACTGGTGCTCCTTGAGCTTGATCTCGAAGTGCTCGCCTTCCTTCAGTTGGCGCGCGATGCGATCGGCGAACACGAAGCGCTCGGTGCTGCCCTCCGCCTCGCCCGAGATGATCAACGGCGTGCGCGCCTCATCGACGAGGATCGAGTCGACTTCGTCGACGATCGCGAAGAACAGGTTCTTCTGCACCTGGTCCTCGACGCGCCACTTCATGTTGTCGCGCAGGTAGTCGAAGCCGAACTCGTTGTTCGTGCCGTAGGTGATGTCCGCGGCATACGCCGGCTGGCGCTCCTGCGGCGACATCTGCGACTGGATCGGCAACGCCTTGAGGCCCAGGTATTCGTAGACCGGGCTCATCCACTCGCAGTCGCGGCGCGCGAGGTAGTCGTTGACCGTGACGACAAACACGCCCTTGCCGGCGATCGCGTTGAGCGCAGCGGGCAGAGTGGCGACCAGCGTCTTGCCTTCGCCCGTCGCCATCTCGGCGATGTTGCCGCCATGCAGCACGGCGCCGCCGATCAACTGCACGTCGAAGTGCCGGATGCCAAGCGTGCGCGTCGCGGCCTCGCGGGTCAGCGCGAACATGCGCGGCAAGCAGTCATCGAGCGTCGTCTCGCCCGCCATGACCTTCTGCTTCATCGCGGCGACCTGCGCTTGGATCTCCTCCTTGCTGAGCGCCTTGATCTCGTCGGCGAGCGCGTTGACTGCGCGAACGATCGGTTGGTAGCGCGACAACGCACGCTTGTTGGCCGAGCCGAAAACGCCCTGCAGCGCCTTTCCGATGCGGGCGGGAATGGAACCAAAGTCGAACTTCATCTGTGTGCCTTCACTGCGGGCAGCGTGCCCGCGCGGCGGCCTCGAACCGAATCGTCCTGCGCGCTCCCCACCGCGGCCGCGGCAACGGAGAAGCTCGCTCCACTGCGCACGCTGCGAAAGCCCAGCCAGCCCGTGCGCAGGAGCGCAGGAGCCTCAGCCGAGTCGACGCAGCGCGGACGGCGCGTCCGGCGCGCGCGGTTGCGGCAAGCCGCCGCAACGCAGGTCGAGCGAACGGCGCAGCGGTCGCGGCGCGTGGATTCGCTCCACGCACGCAGGCTGTGGCGCGGTGGCGCAGGAGATCGCAACCGAGCGCGGTGCCGCGGCGATCGCCTCGACGCACATGGCGACCGCGATCGGCGCGCGTTCGTTCGCGCGACCAACCGACGGGCACCCGATGACAAGCGCCAACGCGAGCAGGAAGCCAATCACTTCGGCACCTCGCGCGAATGCAGGATGCGGTCCACCATCTCGTGGAACAGGCCCTCCTGGAACGGCTTCGCCAAGAACCCATCCGCCCTGCGCATGTCCGCGAGCGCGACTTGGGCCGAGCTCGACAGCAGGATCGGGATGCCCTGCGTCGCCGGGTTGCTGCGCAGTTGCGCGATCACTTGGAGCCCATCGAGTTCGGGCAACTCGTAGTCGAGCACCACGAACATGGGCAGCAGCGAGGTGACCGCGGCGACCGCGGACCGACCATCGTGGATCTTGATCGTGCGGAAGCCGCGCGACTGAAGCAGCAGTTCGACCGCGTCCGCGAGGTCGACTTCGTCGTCGACGATCAGCACAGTTCCGCGATTCTCAGCCTCGGCTGCGGCAGCTGCGCAGCGACCCTCCAACGCGCGGCGCAGGCACGCTGCGGTGTCGAGGCCGCGTCGCACGAACGCGTCTTCGATGCGCTGCTTCATCTCGCGGTTGAAACGCCTCACGGCCATCCACGACTCGTAGTCGGGGAAGTCCGGCTTGATGTCCATCTGGTCGTGCGTGTCGACCGCGAAGAAGAACTCGCCCGCCACGATGTGCTCTTGCAGCACGAGCTTCATGAACGGGTAGTTGCGGTTGCCAAGACGAAGGCTGTATCGGACACACGGGTGCCCGGGCACAGGCTCGATGCGTTCCTTTTGGAACATCGCGAGCATTCCGGCCGTGTCCTTGCCCGCCATGGAGGACAAGTCCGGCGCGCGCCGCGCCCGAGACTGCGTGCCGTAGGCGATCTCCTGATACAGAGCGATCGCGGTGGCAACGGTCTCCGGGAGCAGCGCCTCGAGCCTCATCGCGATGCGGCTCCTTCGGCTCCCCGTTGCGGCGCCGGGCAGGCGGCCTGCGCCGTTGCGTGGCCCGCTTGCGCCGCAATCGGCGCCGCGAGCGAACCCCGCAGCTCCGCGATCGAAGTGTTGGCTCCGGCGAGCAATCTCGCGAGATCCTCGACCACGCCGACCAACACCGCTGGATCCACGAACGCCGCGGTGCCGACTTCGACCGCGCTTGCGCCCGCGCACACGAACTCCAAAACATCTTCGGCCGTGCGCGCGCCGCCGACTCCGATGACCGGGATGCGCACCGCGCGGCTGATCTCGTGCACCATGCGCAGCGCGACGGGCTTGATCGCCGGGCCCGAAAGTCCGCCGATGCCGCGACCCAAGATCGGCTTCCGTTTGCGCCAATCGACGGCCATGCCGATCAGCGTGTTGATTGCCGTGATGCCATCCGCGCCGCCTTGCTCCGCGCCCTTGGCAATCGAGACGATGTCGGTCACGTTCGGCGAGAGCTTGGCAAACACCGGGACGTTCGCGACTCGCTTCACCGCGGCGACGGCGCGTTCGCACATGCGCGCGTCCGTCGAGAACAGCAGGCGGCCCTCCTGCACGTTGGGGCACGACAGGTTGACCTCGAGCGCATCGACTCCGGCTTTGCAGAAGCGTTCGGCCAACTCGACGAACTCGTCGACCGCCTCGCCGCCGATGTTGATCACGACGCGCGGGCACAACGTCTTCATGCGCGGCAGCGTCTCCGCGAGGAAGTAGTCGGCGCCTTTGTTCTCGAGTCCGATCGAGTTGAGCATGCCCGACGGCGTCTCGGCGATGCGCGGCGGCGGGTTGCCGTGACGCGGCTTGACCGTGACCGTCTTGGAGACGAGGGCGCCCACGCGCGACAACGGCGAGAAGTCGCGCGCCTCCCAACCCGATCCGTAAGTGCCCGAGGCGCTGAGGACGGGGTTTTGGAGTTGGAGCGGACCGATGGAGGTCTGCAACAAGGAGGAGCCGCAGGTGTCCGGCACGTTCAGGAGGATACCTTCTTCTTGGCCTTCTGCGCCGCGCGATCCTCCTGCACCATCATCAGAAGGAGCCCGAAGGCTCCCACCGTGATGCACGAGTCCGCGACGTTGAAGGCGGGAAAGCCCCATTCGACCGGCCACTTGCCCGAGAAGAACAGGAAGTCGCGCACCGACCGCGCAGGGTCCGCGTCGGAGCGAGTGAAGTTGTCGTACAGGTTGCCGATCGCGCCCGCGAAGATCAGCGATAGCACCGAGAGTTGGAGCCGCTTTTGCGAAGGCGTAGCCGCGACAAACCACAACAGGCCGAGCACCGCAAAGCAGCGCAGGACCATCAGCGCGATCGTGCCGTCGCCGAACAGGCCCCAGATCGTGCCCGGGTTCTCCCAGGTGACGAGGTCAAAACGCAGCAGGTCCGTCGCGAACACGAGATGGCGCGCCGACTCATTGGCGTAGCGCGTCTCCATCCAGGTGAATGCCGCGTGCTTGCTCCACAAGTCGAGAGCCACAAGCAGCGGCCAAGGCCACCAGAAGCGACCCTTGCCTTCGAACCACCGCAGCGGCTGCTTTGCATCCGCAGGCGTCGCACCCGACGTCTCTGCGGCCCGAGGGCTGGCACCTCCGTCGCCGGCCATGAGGCTCAGGCGCTATCGCGGTTGCGCTCTTCGGCCTCTTGGTGGCGCACGCAGTAGCGCGCCCACGGCAGGTATTCGAGGCGAGGCTTCGGGATCCAAGCGTCGATCTTGGCGGCAGGCTTCGCGGCCTTCTTGACGCCCGTCTTCTTTGCGGCGTCCTTCTTGGTCGCGTCCTTCTTCTTGGCGCCTTCGGCCTCTTCGAGGCAGAGCGGACACACGCCGAACTCCCAGTCGCCCTTGCCATCGATGCGATCCAGCGCCTCCTCGATGTGCTGGATCGTCTCTTCCTCGTTCTCGATCAGACCGAGCATGAAGCCCTGGTCGTAGTTGTCGGTGCCTTGGTCTGCGAGGTTGTCGACCGACGCTTCCTGATCCGAGGCGCGCAACGCCTCATCGCGCATCGAACCGACGTCGCCGCGCAGCGAGGCGAGCTGGCGCTCCAGCAGCGCGCGATACTTGGTCAATTCCGTCTTGGTCGGCTTGGACATGTCGCAGGACTCGGAAGGTCAAATCGTGAGGGAAAACGCCGAGAACCCCACCGGGACCGCGGACGCGGCTCGGTTTAGGGGCGGGGAAGGTAGGCTCGCCCCTAGGGTCGGTCAAGCGCGGATACGGCCCAGGTTTTGAACGCGATCGAGCGTGGCTCGCACCGCGCCCGCGCCCTGCCTACTGTGAGGATTCGCGTGGAGCGCCCCAGCTCGACGCCTTGTCCGAGTCCTCATGTCCCCGCGCCCCCAGCAACTCCTAGCCGACTTCCTCGTGTATCTCGGGGCCGAGTTGCAGGTGTCGCCTCACACCGTCGAGGCCTACCGGCGCGACGTCGATCGATTGCTCGACGGAGCGCAGGAGTTGCCCATCCGCCAGCGCATCGCCGACCACCTGCGAGAGCTCGCGGAAACCGCAGCGCCAGCGTCGGTAGCGCGCGCAGCGGCGGCGATCCGCGGCTTCTATCGATTCCTCCACGCAGAGGGCATGTGCGACGAAGACATCGCCACCGGGCTGCTCGGGCCAAGGCTCGAGCAGAAGCTGCCGAAAGCGCTGTCGAAGAAGAACGTCGAGGCCCTTCTGCAAGCAGTCGAGGGCGACGACCCGCTCGCGGTGCGCGATCGCGCGATCTTGCACGTGCTCTACGCCACCGGTTGCCGCGTCAGCGAAGCATGCGGACTCCGCGCGACGAGCATCCTCGAAGACCGCCGATTGCTGCGCGCATTCGGCAAAGGCAACAAGGAGCGACTCGTGCCGATCAGCGACGAGGCGCTCGCGCGCATCGCCGCGTATCGCGCAACTGCAAGGCCGCTGCTGCGCAGTCGCGCAACGAAGGACCCCGGCGACGTGCTGTTCTTGTCGCGCACGGGGCGTCCGCTCGATCGCGTTCGCATCTGGCAAGTTGTGCGCGCAGCGTGCGAACGCGCGGGCATCGAGGCGGCATGCTCCCCCCACGCGCTGCGCCACTCGTTTGCGACGCACTTGGTGAGCGGCGGCGCCGACCTGCGCTCGGTGCAGGAGATGCTGGGCCACGCATCGCTTGCCACAACACAGGTCTACACGCACGTCGACGCGGAACGACTGCGCAAGACGCACGCGCGATTCCATCCGCGCGGCTGACGCGCAGATGCCATGCAGCGCTGCTTCGCGCTGCATCCGCGTCACAGCGCCTCAGTCGCCTGCGACCGCGCCGTCGCTGCTGCGGCGACCGCGACGCTTGTGGCCGAAGCCACGATGACCGCCGGCGAAGAACGTCAGGAACGTCTTGCCCTGCGCAGTCACGCCCAGCGACGCGTCCTCGCTCGCGCGCGCCGCTTCTTCGCGCACGTTGCCGCCGGCGTGGAACACGGCGCGGAAGCAGCGCTTCAGGTCCGCCATCACTTCCGGCGAGAATCCGCGGCGACGAAGCCCGACGAGGTTGAGGCCGACGATGTCGTTGCGATCCGCGGCGACCGAGAACGGCGCCACGTCGTAGGAGATCGCGGCATTGCCAGCGACCATCGCACTCTCGCGGAGGCGCACGAACTGATGCACGCCTGCGCCGCCGCCGACGAACGCGTGCGGGCCGACGTGCACGTGGCCGCCGAGCATCGCGCCGTTCGCCATCGTGACCCAGTCGGACACTTGGCAGTCGTGCGCGACGTGCGTGTTGGCCATGAAGAAGCAGTCGTTGCCGATCACGGTCGAGC
>JACCDO011052802.1_pt1 | contig 14318 bp, 26 predicted proteins | sample 7446101 | NCBI WGS metagenome assembly JACCDO01 (sample SAMN15323440, study PRJNA562643) | freshwater metagenome | isolation source: river surface water | place: USA:Blue River Watershed | collected 2017-08-16
ATGCAAGAAGCGCAGAAGGTGCGCAACACCGTCAACAACATGGTCAAGGAAGGCCGGGTGCGCGAAGCTCAAGTGCTGGTCAACGAACACGCCAACGAGTTCATGCTTGCCCAGACCGCTGACTGGTTCACCAAGCAGATGTCTCAGCTCAGTGAATACGAGCGGGCGATCAAGGCGATGAGCGCCACCCCCGACCAGAAGCGCGAGATGCTGGACAGCATCAGACAGATGAAGATTCAGTTGGCGAAAACAGTCAGGGACGTCGCCAAAACCACACGCCAATGAGCCCATCCCGAATAGCCGGGATGGCTCTGGCGCCAAAGATGTGGTGCTGTAGCGCAGCGTCCAGCCCAGCCCGCTGGACCTCCTCTATGTCAAGGCAGGGGACAAAGAACCCCTGACCCTTACGCAGCCTTGACCAAGGAAAGAGGCGGTGGGGGTTGGAGGGCGAGGTCTTCGTCATCGGCTTTCATTGTGATCTGAGTTGCCGCCACCCGCATCGGGGGCGCGTCAGTGCGTGAGAGCATGTCTTTCTTCTTGTGGTAGCGCACCATGAAGTCCTGCTGAATCTCGCGCTTCCAGTTGGAGAAGCTGAAGCTGCGGTTGGAGCAGTACCCACGGATGAGGCGGTCTTCAAGGAACAGGTCGATGTACCCGTCGTCGCGCATCTCGATGCGCCCCATGACCTCGGAGCGGGCGGTGTTCTTGCCCACCACTGAACCATCGTGAAAGTGCGCCAGCGGCCCAGCCTTGGTTCCCATCTTGACCACCACAAACTTGCCTTGGTTCTCCTGAATGAAGTTGTTGAGGATGTCGCTGGCCGTGATCACACTGCCCGTGATGGCGCTTCGCATCATATCAACCGACCTGCCGTAGGCGTTCAGAATCTCTTCCATCGGGATGTCCACAATCCCAAGGTGCTGGCTGTTGAACAAAAGCCCAGCGCACACGCCGCAGGCAATCCCTGCCATCCAGAACCGCTCATCGTTGGGGGCGCTGTAGTGGGCGTACATCTGCTGAACTGTCTGAGGCACGAGGGTGCGCAGGTCGCCCATGTTGTCCACCATGTACTGTGCCAGCCGCTCACCGACCACTGCGTAATTTTGCTGTAAGGACTTGATCAGCTCGATCTCTTCAGGCGTCCACTTGAGCTTCTCATCGAACGAAAACTCCAGCAAGCGGCGCAGTTCACCCTCAGACGAGTGCAGCCGCTCACCCGCCAAGTAGTCAAGGGAGTTCCGATTGGAGGACATAATCGCAAGCGTTGCCCAGATAGACAGATTCAATCGTTCCTTGTTCGCGCCAGACTCCATGCGCTCCTTGCCGCGACCTTCGCTCATACTGAACAGGAAGGCTGGGAACCACTCGAAGTCCTTGCGGTTGTTGGTCGTGATCTCATCGGTGATGAGTGGCATGCTCCTCAGAAGCCCCAAGCGCTGCTGCATGGCAACCGCCGATGTGCCAGCACCCGTGCGGTAGTGGATGGGGTGGCCCCAGACGGAGGCGGCGAGGTCCAGCGCCAAAGTCTTGCCAGTGCCTGATCCCCGTGACGTGCAGTGGGCGGTCATGCCGTAGAGCCCCGTGAAGCGCATGAGGGGCGCTCCAGCACCGAGCAAGAGAATGGCCAGCTGATCCCAGAGCTTGCGCCGAATCATCATGTTGACGATCTTCTGCCAGTTCTCCAGCGTCCCGGTGGGCTGGGTGTTGGCCACGATGTTCTCAAGCCCGTTCATGGGCACAACCATCGGGGCGGTGTTGGCCTTGTAGATGCGTCCAGCAAACACGAACGTGCCGTCATCTTGCCAGCCGTAGCTGGAGGGCAGCTTAATGGGGTCGCGCTCAATGCTGAGTTTCTCAATGGAGGCGCGGATGTATTCGTAGAAGTTCTTGTCATTGCCAGACCCGAAGGAGGCCATGATGTTTTTGCTGGCGAGGTGCTTGATCGTCTCGTCCTTGGTGGCGATGCACTTCTGGGGCAGCGTGATGTTTTGCACCTTCTTGTTGCGAATGGCAACCATGTGGACTTCGTGGATGCCGTTGTTGTTGGGCAGCTCCTCTGGGAAGAAGTCGTAGGCGCACCGCATGACTGAGCGTTTGATTTCGTTGCCGTCTGAATCTTCGTCCGTGCGCTCCATGAACACGCCGCCGTTCTTGCCGTAGGCGTAGCCCCGTGGGGGCTCAGGGCGCAGAACCTGAAGAGGTTCCTCTTGTGAGTCATTGTCCACTTCCACAAATGATGACTCGGTCACCACGGCAATCTCTCGCCCCAACGCAAGCGGGTTTGTGATCTTGCCCCAGTGCGGGCAGTTTGTGCACAGACCGGGGTTCTCAGAGTCAAACTTGATGCAGGGGTACGGGCCTTTGATCTCGGCCAACTTCCTGTTCATGCGCTCATGGTCGTAGGGGTGCAGGTTACTGAGCCACACTGCGGCTTTGCCGCCGTCTTCGCACTTCTGCGCGATGCTCAACCAACCACGCCAGAGCGGCTCCATGCCGTCATCTTCTGCGTTCTCCACATAGTGCTGAAGCTGGGCACAGCCTTTGCCAGCTTTGGTTTTGACGATGATGTTTTTGAATTTGGTCACACTGTTTTGCACGAGCGGCGCAAGAACAGAAGGAGTGACACTGGTCGTTGGCTTCTTGCCAGCCAAGGCCAAGGGCGGGGCGGCGGGAGCAGTCGATACTGGGACGGGGGTTTTGAGAGCGCTTGTGATGACGGACTCAAGGTCTTCAAAAGAGAAGGTGTCTCCCTCGGCCAGAATCTGCACGGGGCGCGGCGCTGGGTACTTCTTCTTGTGGTTGCGGGTTCCCGGCACACGCAAGACACGGGCGGCGTCAGCCGTCACAGTCATGTCGATCTTCATGTCCTGCTGCTTGCACAGGCGCTTGAGCCTCTCAGCCACGGGCTTCCACCGCTCAATCGTCACATCTTCAGTGAACGGCCAGTACACATGGATGCCGCCGCCAGACCCAACGATGTAGGGTGTGCCAAGCAGATCCAGCCCCACCTCTGCGCTGAAGGCTTGCAGGGCTTGGGCCGCAGCTTTCTTCGACTCGTAGCCGTCCATGTCAATGAACAGGCTTTTGATGTATCTGGCGTTGACCGCTTCGCGGTTGCCATACTCTTCGAATGTTGCCAACGCAAAGTAAATGTCTCGGTTACTTGCGTCCCAACGATTGATTGGGGGCTCCAACCCCAGAACATCCAGTGAATACCAGTGCTCTTTTTTTCTTGTGCTCAGTTCGGCCGCGCAGTAAAACCCGTTACCAGCAGACGGCAAAACCACCGCTAGGAATTCAAGCGGAGTCATGGTTGTCCTTTGGGCGAGTTACAGGGGCAGTTCGAGTTGGTTTGGGTTGCGTGGGCTTTCGTCCGCAATCGACACGGCAGCGCCCTGCGTGTAGAAGTTCAGGCGGCGCACAACTTCAATCTGGAAGCTCTTGGTCATCGTTCCATCTTGCGCCATCTCAGCGGCAAAGCGGACAAGTTCTTTGTTGGTCAATCGACGAGGTTCAATTCCTGACATACAGTCCTCCATGCGGCATCCGCGCTGTTTGAGTTTTGAAGAATCTTGAGCAACCACTCGGCACGATCACGATACGCCGGGAAGATTTCCTTGCCCAAGAACCAGTTGTAGACGGTCTGGCGGGTGACCCCCAGCGCCTTTGCGATTCGCACGACTGAGAAGTCGTGATAGATGGCCCAGCGCCCGAGCTGGTTGCCCAGCGACTTTGGCGTGTCGGCCACCTTGTTGATGATGTCTTGTGAATATGGCATGTTGTTGGTGGGGGGCGTTACGGTTGCGAACCGTGCAGTGTGCCGAGGATGAGGGTCACGTAGAGTATTGGTGCACCAAGTGACTCCAGAGGCTTCCTTTGACCGACTAACGACTGCCGCCCCCCATAACTCCTTACTCGTCGTCCCACTCACCAACGATGTCGGCAAGCTTGGACTTCTTGGCAGGGACTGCGCTGGGCTTTGCCGTCTCCTTGCGGACTTCAGGCTCATCGTCAGCGTCAGCCACTGGCTTGGTCTTGGAACCCTTGACCACGACCTCCTCTTCCGGCTCAGGCTGAGGCTCGGCTTTGGGTGCGGGCTTGGCGGGGTTCTTGCCAGCGATGTTCATCGCGGGGGCTTTGACACCATCGGCTTGCGCCACAGTCAGGGTGACTGCGCGGCGGGCATCCTCGCTATTGCCTTGGGCGGTCACAGTCTCGTACTCATCATCCGTGAGCCAGCGCACGGGCTGGAAGTACAACTTGGGGCTCTCTGCCTTGGTGTCGAACTTCATGCGGGTGACGATCTGCTCGGGGTTGACGGGAGGGTTCTGCGCCGCGAGGTAGCGGGCAAAGGCTTGCAAAGGACGCTTGTCGCCTTCTTCCTTACCAAAGATGGAAGTGGCGGGCAAAGTCAACTGCAACACATCACCACCGGGGTTGTTCTCCAGCACCACTGCAAGACGCTGTTGGAAGCGGCATGCGCGGCTGTTGCCCTGACCAGAACCAGCTTGGTTCATGGGGCATCCAGCGCAGTTGTGGAATTGAGGCTCCTTGATCGAAGCATCGGGCTTCTCGCCATCGTTGCTCCAGCAGTCAGGCCCGGTGACCTTGTCGGCATCGTACGCGCCAGCGTAGTAGATGCGGCTGACCTTGGGGGCAGCTTTGACAATGACCACGTCGAGGTGACGATCTTCAATGGAAGCGATCTCTTTGCCACCAGCCACCAGTCGAAACACACCGCCCTTGATGGAGATGCGCTTGGTTGAGAGGCCAGTGCCGCCGCCCGTGAGGGCTTTAGCGGTGTCGGACAGCTCGTTGTTACGAGCGAAGGCGGGGACGTTTGCAGATGAAAAAAGCGTGATGTTGCTCATGGTTGCGTTACTTTCTTGCTTGGGTTACACGAAGTTCAAAGTCTGAAAATGAATTCAGACCGGGGGGCACTACGCCCGGGTTTTCCTCAAGGAATGTGGCGATGTTCCCTTGACTGATACGTTGCTCAAACAACTCAGGAACCTGATGCTCAAGAACGAACTTCTTGAACGAATCCCAGTCGTCAGTGCTGTACCGCGTCTTGTAGATCATCGACACACGGCCTAGGGGACTGTTGATCGATGTGACGCCAAGCGCCTTCATTCGATCTTTGATTGCCATGCGCACTTCCGTGCGCTGTTCTTCCAGTGCCGCAACTTCAGCATCGAGTGCGCTGATGCGGGCTTTGATCTTTCCATGAATGGAAATGAGTTTGTCGAGGGGTATACCCTCTGTTTCGTCTGACATTTGCTACTCCTTGTTTTTGTCTAGTGTTTGACAGTTTACATGGTTTGCTGTGGTGTGCAACCCCCCTTCACGAATTAAGTTCGATCTTGAACATCTCAGTCAGCAGGTTGTTGTCGTCAACCTTACTGGTGAGGGCTTTGAACATTTTTTTCTCAATCGGGCTACCTTGGATGTGGATAACCGTAACTTTGTCACTCGTCTGTCCCTTGCGGTCAGCGCGGGCAATGCACTGGATGTACTGCTCCACGCTCATGAGCGGCCCGAAAAACACCACCGTGTCGGCAGCAGTTAGGGTAATCCCGTGTGCCGTGGCGGCGGGCTGCATCACCAGCACACGGGTGTCTGGGCGGTTCTGGAAGCGGCTGATGATGTCAGCGCGTTTGCTTGGGGTCACGCCGCCGTGGATCGTTTCGTTGGCAATGTTGCACTTGGTGAGGTGGTTCTGGATGGTCTCAAGGATGGAGCGGTACATGGCGAAGACGATGACCTTGCGGCTCGTCTCTTCCAGAATCTCCTCCAGCACTCCAAGGCGCGGCGCAGCATCGAACTCCACCACTTCACCATCGTCTGTGTACGCCGCCCCGCAGGAGATCTGCAAGAGCTTGTTCACGCCAGTGGCCGCGTTGACTGCGGTGATGGTCTCCCCTGCGGCTTGCACCAGCATGCGCTCCTTGAGCAGGTCGTAGTACTTCTTCTGCTGGGGTGTGAGCGGCACTTCCCGAGTCATGGTCATGACGGGCGGCAAGTCCAAACACTGATCCTTGGTAAAGCGGATGGCCGGTTGCAAGGCGTTGAACACCTGCTCCTTGGCGTTTGGTTTGGGGAGCCACTTGAACATGGTGATCTTGTTCATCACCTGATCGCGCCACGCCGTGAAGAACCTTGGCACTCCATCGGGGTTGACGAGCTTGGCCAAACCGTACGCATCGACAGGCGACTGCGACGCGGGAGTGCCGGTCATCATCCACAGCAGAGTGTTGGGGTGCATGATGGACTTCAAGGTCTTCCATCGCTTGGTGGAGATGTTCTTGTAGGCGTTGGCTTCGTCCACGATCACCAGATCAAAGCGCCCGTCATTGATCACCTCGTCAGCAATTAGGTTCAGGCCATCGTAGTTGATGATCACGAATTCGTAGTCGCCTTGGATCATCTCGATGCGGCGGGTGGACTTGGTGTGGTGCGCCACCACTGCGCTTCTGTGCAGGACGGAGTTGTTCAAGTCGTTGAGCCATGCGCTGTGCATGATCGACAGTGGGCACAGGATCAAGCATCGGCGTACCACGCCGCGAGTCATCAGGTAGTCAGCCGCCCAGAGGGCAGAGAGTGTCTTGCCCGTGCCGGGATCGTTGAACACAAACGCACGGTTGTGCATGGTGAGGAACGCCGCAGTGTCCACCTGATGCTGCATGGGCTTGTAGCGTCCGGGCCAGTTGTAGCGCCGGGTGATGGGGGACGGCACGTCCTTGACGCCCAAGTTCTTGAGCACCTTCATCTCGTCTAGCCCCCAGTACACCGCCACCTCGTAGGTGTCGCCCTCTTGCTTCACGATCTTGTGCTTGGGGATGACGCTGTATTTGTGTGGTGTTCGTGTTTTGAACACCACTGCTTTGTCTTCTACGATCTCCATTGCTCCTCCTTTTTATTTATCGCTCATGTTTGCTTTGGGGCTTCGCAGTCGTGTGTTGCCTTTGGTTGACTTGCCCCCCGCACGCAGGGGTTTGATGTGGTCGATGTGCTTGCCGTCCCGATCCACGCCAGCCTTGTCGTACGCACGACGCGCTCGCTGGCGCTCGATCTGATCTTTGGTTTCGCCTGATTGTTTTTGCAGCTTGTAAGCATGCTTGTAGTCTCGCTTTCCGTTTGTTTGTGTCATGTCAGTTCCTTTTCGTGTTGTACTCGCATGTCACCACTGGGCACCAGCCGCATAGCGGCGTGGGCTTTGGGTTCCACACACCCGTTGCATGTGCCTGTTCGATGCGGGCGACACGCTCCCGATAGTCCCACCAATGTGCTTCAGAGTCTTCTACCAAGTAGCTGCTCTTCTTCATATCGTTCTTCACAACGAACAACAACGCGCCGTTGACCTTGCGGATGTGGGGGAAGTGGGCAAACACCATCAGCGCCATGAGCTTGAGCTGCTCAGTGTCTGGGTACTTGTTGTTGCCCGTCTTGTAGTCCACCACCCGTGCGGTCAGGTTGTCGTCGTCAATGATCAGTAGGTCAGCGATCCCGCGCACCCACACGTCCTTGGCCATGAATGCGCAGGGGGTGAGGTCAACACGCAACCCCATCTCGTATTCGCAGAGCTTGCGCCCGGGCTTGGCCTTGAGCGCGTCCAGCGTGTCCTTGATGTACTCGAACTGTTTGGGCAGCGGCGTGTCGTCCTTGATGTAGAACTCTGCCGCTTCGTGCAGTTGCTTGCCGTAGATCGTGGCGTCGGTGTCTGTGAACGGGTGTTTCTTCAACACCTTCACCTCGTGGTAACGGCGGGGGCAACCTTCGTAGTCTTTCAAGGAGCTGTGGCTCCATTTGACTGTCATGCGTCCCACCTTGACTTCATTCTCAGTTTGCACTGCACCCAGTGCTTGAACATCCACCACCAATTACTTGACATGGTATCCATGCGTTTACGAGTCTCGTGCAGCTCCGCCATGGTTTCGGTGTGGAGCATGGCCAAGCGCTCATACGCGACTTGTATATTTTTCTCGTCCATCAAAACCTCGCTGATCTGATTGCACGGTAGAGGCGTCTGCTGAACTCCTCCACAAAGCGTTCGTTGTTGTTGAGTTTGTGTTCGCCCATGTCTTCAAGGATGGCATGAGTCAGCTCGTGCCAGAACGTCTCCTGCATGAGCGGGTACGACTTGGCAAGCAGCTGGATGCGGCGTTCGTTGTAATTGATCTCGCCCATGTGCGCCTTGCGCTTCATGGCTTGCGCCACCTCGATGCTGTACCACTTGTCGCCAACCTTGACTTTGCGTGGCAACGATTGCGTCTTGTCTGTCATTGTTTTGCTTCTCCATATCTACGGTGTGCGCCACCATCTGCGGCCAGGGGGATCCCCGGCAAGTAACTAGGCTCCATGGTCATCTGCGCCAAGACCCAAGTCTTAGCGTGTTCGACCTCCTCATCAGGCACGACAGCAATCAGTTCATCATGCACCGTGCCCTTGACGGGGTACTGTTTGTTGACTCTCAGCATCCCGTCTGTCATCACAATCCTCGCCGTGCCTTGCACGATGTTGTTTGTGATCTTACCGCCGTACAGCTTGGTTGGCTTCACGCCTTCCTCACCGTACACCCATTCCCATTGTTTCGATTCTTTGTTCTTGACTGCGCGTAGGTTCGTGTATTTGAGCGACATCCCGCTGGGAAGAACGATCTCTTCTTTGCGAAACGTAAGGCATTTATACACGAATTCTTTGCCCCCGTAAAGGCTTGACTCGATGAGCTGGGTGCACATGTCCCAGAACGCCACCACCGGGTATGCGGTCTGCCTGTAGATGTCGATGATCTTCTTGGCCGCTACGCAGTGAACAAGTAACTCCTCGTCCGTACAAGTGTGCGGTATGGCTTCCATCTTTTTAAGGTTGTCACCGTTGTCGAGGAACCTCTCGATGTATTCAGCGGTGACACCAAGTTTTTTGGCGAAGTCTTTCTCATACCTGACGGGCGGGGCACCAAGGAAGCCCACCAATAACTGGGTAGAGAAACTCGCCCACCCGAGGCCATAGCCGCACCCAAGGAGTGCACTCTTGGCAGATTGCCGTAGGTCAGGGTGACTTTCTTTAGAAAGCCCGGGAATGTTGAACATCTGAGCGCCGAACGCAGCGTAAGGGTCACCTCCAGCCCGGAAGATTGCCAGCATGTCTTCGTAATCTGCCAGCCACGCAAGAACTCGTGGCTCAATCTGGGACAGGTCGCCCACCACGAGTTGGTGGCCTTCGGGAGCCATAACCGCTTTACGCAAGAATGATCCGCGCTTGAGGTTTTGCATGTTGATGGCTGACCCTTTGCTGGCTGTCCAGCGCCCGGTCTGAGCCCCAAAGTAACTAAGCGGGACCGGGAGAGCCCCACGTTGAGAGATGTCATAGAACCTTTGCGCCCGGGTTCGCTCAGTGGTTGATTTAACCCGAAGGCGCGCTTCACAAAGAAGGGCAATGTCTTCACGTTCACTGTTGAGTAACGCTTGGAAGTGGGCATCGTTCTTCGCCAGTGCAAGTGTTTCTTTCCCGGTAGTCTTACTGGTTTTCTTCGGGGCAGGAATCCCGAGCGAATCAAGTACGGCAGCAAACTTTGGATTCGATGCCAATGCAGCTTCCTCGATACCGAGGCGTGTGAGTAGGTCTTCACGGGATGCTTTCTCCTCTTCGATTGCTTTGAGTAAAAGTTCAGCGTCAAGCTCAAGCACCGGGTCGGTGTACATCTTGAGCGTCATGTCAATCAGTCGCAGCTCTTTGGTAGGGTATTCTGCCGAGAGACGCCGAAATACTTCTTCACATAAAAAGACGTCGTGCTTGCAGTATTCAGCAAGTTCGGCCTCAACCTCAAGATCCAGTTCACTGAGTCCATCGGTTGAATGTACGGCTCTCCCTTTGGGGGGAAGACTAAAATCTGCTGCGAGTTTCGCGAGGGAATTGCCAACCTCCACGCCGCGTAAAGCTCTTGCCATTGATAGCGTGTCGAAGATGAACGCGGGGCGTACACCGTACCGCCACGACATAATTGAGATATCGAACTGTGCGTTGTGCGCAAGCACTGCGGTTCGCCCCCAATCGATTCCAGAAAAGAACTCAGGTATGTCTGATCCTCTAACCCACTGGATCGGATCGTCGCTTCCAAGTAAATGGGCACATAGTCCGAATGCTGTGAACCTCTCGTCACGGATGTACTCCTCTGTTGTCATCTTGCTGAGTGTGTATTTCTTGCTGTCCCAGCGTGTTTCAAAATCAATCGAAATGATTTGGTCGAACGGTTTTTTCAAGTTCATGCTCCTTAACTAGTTGTGCGAAAGCTAATATCTTGTTGCGCCAAGTGCTGTAGCTGTTGCTTGATGCGTCGTACACTGACGACAGCCCTACTGAGCGGGCCAAGTTAAGCAGCTTAACTTCCTCTTCAAAATCCTCATTCAATTAAACATCTCCTTTGGTGGGGCGTCGCGCATGGCCCGCTCTTCAGCCATCGCTGCCATGTGCATCAAAAGCCCTGCGGCTTCTTCCTCTGTCATGTTGGCTGTGCCAATCTTGATGACTTCTTTTTTGCCGTCATAAAAAACCATCAGCACTTGTCTGTGGTCTTGCTCTGGGTCGAACGCTGTGACAAGGTTATAGACCAAGGTCTTCAAGTGTTCGCGTTGTTCTGAGGGCAGAGCATCAATGATGCGGTCTACTTCTGCTGCTGTTTCATCCATTCCAATAACTCCTTGAGTTCGTTTAGGTTGTTTTCGTTTGCCACAAACGCCACGCCCCCGTGGTCCTTGATGGCTTGTAGTTCTCTGTCTTGCAAGGCTGTGGTTGTGTTCTTGCCAGCCTTGCACTCAACGGCTATGAAGCGCCCGCTGAAGCACCCAACGATGTCGGGTATGCCCGCCCTGCCAAAGCCATTGGCTGGCGGCATGAAGTGATAGACGTTGTACTCATCGAGCAGTGCCCGGACTTTCTTCTTCACTTTCGCTTCAGGTGTGCTTGCCATTTACAGCGGAGCCTCCTCATGTTGTGTTGTAGTTACTACCGACCTTGCCCGCCGCTTGCTGGCCAACAGGCTTGGATCAACTTTATCAAACGGCCACCATGTGCCGCTGTTGATTTTGTCCATCACTTCCAGATACTGAAGACGTCGGTGCTTGTTACGCGCACGATCACGTCCTCGACCTTCTTTCGACTCTTCTTTTTCTTCTGCGGAATTGTCCCCTCGAACAGAACCTCTTTGGTCTTGAGCGTCTTGTGGCACATCGCGCACCATCGATACCTGTAGACTGCTTCTGGCTTGGTCACCGTCTCGTACACGCGAGACTTCAAGCTTCCGCACTTTGGACACTCCATGTTCTCTCCTCATCCTTTCTTTTGGCATTTGTGATGTTCCCATTGTTTGCGGTTGAAAAAATATCTTCCACATTCCTTGCATCGAAAAATGTACCCTTCGCGTACGCGAGTAGTTCCCCCTCTGTCATACGGGTCAGTTCGGTACGAAGTCCCTTCGAATGTTCTGATGATTTCTGGTTCCATGTTCTCTTTGCCTTGTAGTAGGTGGTGATGAGTTTAATGATTGTCCACTTCACAGCCCAACTCCCCCGGCTAACACTTCGTGAGCCATCTTTGCGCACTCCCAATGCACCTCCATGTTGGTGATGTTGGCGGCGTACTTGCAACGTGTCATGTCTTTCTTGCGAACAATCACTAACACCTGCTCATCGGGTTCAGTTTCTTCCAACGCACAGGTAAGCGCCGACACAGCGTCCCACCTTGCGTTCAACGGTTCAATTTTGCTCATTTCTTCCCTCCTTCAGTTCCCTTTTGGCTTTCTCTTCCGCAAGCATTTCAGACAACCTGTCCTCAAATGGTTTGGCTTGCAATGGCCTGTTTGTCCATGACTCCCAGATCGGCATGCGGTTGTTGATTGTCAAATCTCCGTTCGGGCTGTTTTTCAGCAACTCCCCCATCTGGGGGCAACTTGCCGTTGGTTGTTTTGGTTCCGGCCCCGGCGGGCAGATTGTGTAGGTGTACGGTAATTTAGCCATAGTTTTTCTCCATCAAAGTAGTCATTGTGTCGATCACTACTGCATAAACTGCGTCACGTAATTTTGTGTCTTCTATACGCATGTTGCCATCAATGATTGCATCCATCTCAGACAAATCAAGCCCAACCCACTCAGCGTTAAGCCCTGCAAGCATACGATGCGCCTCATCTTTTGTTAAAGACGTTTTCGTAATTTCAACATCGCCAACACCAACAACGTACCCTTGTTCTGTTTGGCAACACCAATACTTTTTATCACTCATGCTTTCTCCTTTTTTGCGTCCATGCAGTCTTTGCAGATAAATTTCATCGTCCCTCCAGTAAACATTTTGATGTGCCCACCAAGAGTAGATTTGTCCTTCTGACATTTCCAACACATGCGTTTTTTAAAGTAAGTGTTTCGATTAAAAAGTTTTTGCGGCGAAGTGGCGCGTATATTTTCCTCAAGTATGTGCCTAACGACTGTGCCTTTCATGTCTTCTCCTCTGCGTTCTCTCGTTGTAGTCGGCGGTAATGCGCCACGTTGTTGTGCCATGCCCTTGGATCACATGCGCTTTTTGTAATGATCTGCGCTTGTGGAAACTCGGCAAACACAACAAGGAAGTGTGCACCGCTTCGGGGTTCTATGTCTACCGCATGGAAACCCTTGTTCTCATAAAACTTCAGCTGCTCTCTCAGTGGTCGTGGTATTTTCATAGTACAAGCGTCCCCATTTCAGTGTCGATGTGTTTCAAAAGATTGCCGTAGTTGTCGGTGACGTACCAGACATTGCGTGTTCTGTTCAATCCATTCACGTTGTGAACCTCCAGCTTGCCGTAGTTTGTGACGTACCCGTCCACCATCGACATCATCCTGAACGGTCTGTGTGGGTGGTACTCGTAGTTGATGGTGGTCTTGTTCTCCCGCAGGATGTATGCGCCGTTGCCCAGATGGAAGTCCTGCGCCATCACTGTCTTGGGGGATAGCGTGACAAATCTTTTCACCTCTGGTCTGATGCGGTTGATGTGGTCAAGTGCGCCCATGAGCAAACCACGCGCCGCGCCCCGCTTGTACGACCATATCGTGTAGAACACCGCCACGGTCTGCCTGACTCCATCATCGAACAGATCGTCCTCTGATGTCGGCACGGCTTGCGTGTAGGACACACAGACCGCCGCAGTGGGGTTGTCGTGCTCACCCGTTATGAGCAGGTGGGCGTTGCGCCCGAGGCGCTTCTCTGCTGGGATGCCCGGACGAACCGGGTCATCCTTGACCAGCCGCTCAATCAGTGCTGGTTGGTTGATGTAGTGGGTCTTCATTTGTTCTTCTCCTTCATTCGTTGAATGCGCCCCATTCTTTTGTTGAACGCCTCTGCGTAGACAACATACTCCATACCAGCGTTTACACGCTCCCAGTAGCTCTGCCCCTCCACCTCGGGTGCGTCCATCTTCCGGTTGTCTGCATCCTGTCTCGCCTTGGTCTCGATGGTTCGCATTCGCGCATCCCCAACGATCTCCTTGGCGGTGTCAATGTCAAAGCTCAAGGGTCTCATGCACCCTCCTGCACAGATTCAAGCCACGCAACAGGTGCGCCGACATACTGATACGGCCCATGCCCGTCAAACCTTACCCATGCGCCGCCATCCCCAGCGCCGCACAGGACAGTCCCGTAGCAACCGTGATACGCCAGATGCTCCCCGTTGATCTGCGGGAACTTCATCAGAGACTTCATCGGTTCTTTGTCGTGATCGGGGATCATCAACCTTACCCTCATGTGTTCTCCTCCTTCGCATGCAAAACCGCCTCCAAGTATTTCCAATCCTGTGGTGTCCACTTGCGGCCAAGCCGGGCTTCATCTTCCTTGACGAACGCCATGAGCTGGATCAGTCTGTCAAACAATGCGGGTTCTTTTCTCAGGTTCATTCTTCGACTCCAAAATGTTTTCTGATCAAGTCCGCAGACTTGTACGGCTCGGCGGTGTCGGCAATCTCAGCGCACTTTTTGGCCGCATAGTTCATCCCATCAGTCCACCCATCATGGAATCCTTTGTCCCACGCCTTTGCCCACGCGATGCACCACAAGTCATAGAACCCGCCGTTGAGCGGGAAGCCAAACTTTGTGTCGGTGAACAGATTGGCAATATCCTTGCGCTTGATGAGTTGTTCCCATGCTTTGTCGCGCTCCTTGTTCATCAAAGCCACGTTTTCAAACGGATCTTCATCCATTGTTTTTCTCCTTGTATCTCCTCACCACCTCTTGGGCAAACCTCCTGAGCATGGAGTTGGTGGCCTCGTGCTCCACGTTCCAGCCAAGACGCCCAGCAATCTCAA
>JACCDO012378323.1_pt1 | contig 14318 bp, 7 predicted proteins | sample 7446101 | NCBI WGS metagenome assembly JACCDO01 (sample SAMN15323440, study PRJNA562643) | freshwater metagenome | isolation source: river surface water | place: USA:Blue River Watershed | collected 2017-08-16
CTTGGAGTTTCTGTTGGCGTCATAGTGCTTGGAGTTTCTGTTGGCGTAATAGTGCTTGGAGTTTCTGTTGGCGTCATAGTGCTTGGAGTTTCTGTTGGCGTAATAGTGCTTGGAGTTTCTGTTGGCGTCATAGTCGTTGGAGTTTCTGTTGGCGCCATAGTGGTTGGTGTTTCAGTTGGCGAATCAGTCGGTGATACTACCGCTACCAGCAGCAGTAATAACAATAATACTAAGCAGCACTGTGCCCTTAACACCATGATGTTGACACAATATCAAGCTAGATTCAATAACAGGCTTTAGATTTTTTCTTTTTCAGTGAATTTTCACCCAAGATACCCAAACTGTGCCAAGTTATTTAGGTTTTGAAACCAAAGCCTTGCCTTGGCCCAGGGCCGGGATTTGAATTGCCGGTACCCCGCCGTTTGGGTTTTGCAAGTGAAAAATTAGTGACTAAGAAGACGATAAACACAGCTAGCTATGGTTACAATGTCTATATCTATCCCTCTGTGTCCACCTACCTCTTCAGTGTCTATATCTACCTCCTCTGTGTCTTGGAAACCTTGCCGGTACTCGTGGAGTTTGTTTCATTGACACTCAAGTGCTTCAAGTCGCGTAAAATGGCTTCCTGCACCTTGCGCTCTTTCTCTACCTCTTCTTTCAGCATGCGCAAAGCGGTCTCCTTGCCGATGACGTCATTGTCAATACGACGTAAATTATCTGCTTGTGTTTCTTCTACTTCTTCTAACACTTGATCCATATACTTGCGGACACTGCTACTTAACTCCTCTTCATACGCGGCTAGTAAGGCGGCATTTTTGTCCATGCTTGAGCGAGGGATAATCATTTGCTCCAATCGCCCTTCAACTGATTTCACCTCCAATCCATCGATAACAGGTGTGATGCACAGCGCCATGAAATCTATATTGGCTATCTGTGGCGATTTTTGTAATAAACTAGCTGGGATCGTGTATATCTTCTCCACACCCGCAAAGCCATCAACAGCAAACTTGCTTGGCTGCTTCACCTCTTTCAACTGACTGTATAACTGCATTCTGCCATCAATTGAGGGGGAAAATGTGATGGATTTCGAATTGTCGCTGGCAACTGCGCCGCCGACACTCTTCAAGTTGATGTTGCACGACAGCACCAGCAGCATTTTGCTCTGCATGGCCGCGTTCAACCGAACCATATCTTTGGGGAACGGCGACGTGTTGCTGGTACCACCACGTTGCTTTGATTTACTTTTTCCAGTACCAGTCGAATCCGCATTACCTTGCTCGGATTCAGTAGTACTCATGTATAGACTCAAGTCAAAGTCACAGTTGAAGGATTCGGCTTCTGCAGCGCCGTAAATACTTGCAACTATTTCTGCGGAGGAGGAGAATAACACCACGTCATTCTCACTGCCGGTATACCATCCATTCGCCAGTATCTCCGCGACCTTTGATGCATGCACTACCGTGAACAAACGGACATAACTCGCGTCATCAGTGCTTGTTCTGTCGTTGATCAAGTTACTGGTACCATTCCCGCTACTGGGCTTCAGGTTGGAGGTAAGAGGGTTGTAGATGCCGTATAACTTAGCTAACTCAATAGATGTGTTCGTGTTTATCCCCGTAGTATCTACTTCAACGAGCCCTTTCTTCTGCGTCTTATGCGTGCGATTGTTGCTCTTCTTGCTGTTGATATAGCCACTCATCATGAGGAAATCGGGCGTATTCAGACCCATATTAGTGAATACAATGTGACTGTTTTTTTCATTTTGATTCGATTGTTTCGCACTTGACTTGCGCACCTTGTCATTGCTTGATACTTCGCAAAGTATCTCGACTAGTTGCGCCTCCGCAGCGGATACTCGCTCGAGGATGCAAAATAGCGCCGCCGTCGTGTCGTAGTCGTCCTGCGTCTGACTGGAATTTTCATTTAGTCTATTGATAGCTTTCTCGTATGACTCCGTTAGGGACTGCTCTAACGTGCGCATATTACTGTCGAGTAGCTTCATCTGCCGATCAATATCATTGGATATGACAATTCGTCCCTCATTGACCAGCTTCTGCAGCTCTACTAAGGCATTGGACATCTCTTTTTCTAATACTAACGCATGATTCTCTCGCACTTTCTGTTGGGACTCGACATGATTGAGGTCCCTCCTATATTCATCCTCTAGCTCTAACAAATCGTCTTGATATTGCTTATACTGCACTGCATACGCTGCTTCAGCAGCACTTATGCGATCTGGAGTGATTTCTACACCATCTAAAAATTTTACTTGCCGTAAAAAACATATCACAAACTCTCTATATCCTTTATCATCTACAACTGGACACCGGCCGAAGTGTATGTCACTCAGCGATAATGCTTTCAATTTCTCTAAAACGGACAACTTCTTCAACTCGGCAAAGTCGTTAATAGGATTACCTGCTAGTCCCAAGTTTACAATCTGATTCGAGTGCTCGAGACCATCTAATGTAGTAATCTTGTTGGATTGCAACCAGCATTCTTGTAGCTCTGGAACAGAGTATAAATCTTCAATGGTGCTTATCTGATTCTGAAAAAGCCACAATTTCTTCAGCTTCGGGCAGCCATTCAAGCCACCAATACTTGTTATCATGTTTCGATGCAAAAACAAATCACGCAAGTTTGGTAGATTTAAATTCTCCATTTTTACAATATTTTGATCACATAAACACAAAGTCATGAGTGTGTTAGCAACAGGATGCAAATTAGAGATGCGCTTAAGACCATTATCCAACATAGTAAGTGTTCGCAATTGCTTCAAATTATCTAATTTATCGATTTCATCACATGTCAAAAAGAGAATCTCCAAATCCAATAAAGTACCCAAGTTCGCGACACTTACCCCCGTTGTTTCAACGATATCTTCGCGCGTCAAGCGGCGGCTCGTCATCGATAATGAGCCAGATACTAAGTAGAATTTAAAAAAATGAAACAAAAATCCTGTGCATTAATGTACCGGTACCGGCGGCCCGATGAGGGATTTGTTTTTGCAGCAGCACGTTGAGTGAGTGCATGAGCTATTCTATGTGCATTAAATACAAGTATATCGTCGAAATTGGAGCTGTGGATGCTACCGCTGTCGGCTTTTATATAAATCAAATTCTTCAATTGTTGTACCTGTTCTCTCTTGGTTCGATATAGGCATTCCGTTTTTCATTTTTATTTTTATTATAAGCGAGTTTGGATATGGATCTAAGTGTTCAACTACAACTTTTGGTACCTTATAATTTGGTAAACTCATAGGTACATATGATTTATAACCACCTCTTTTTCCACCATTCAAGCATTTCTCAAGATGGGGAGCAAATCGGATACCTGATACCTTCTCGAAACAAACACTACAAATAATCAATCGATTATTTTGGCGACAGTTAAATGTTCTGGTTATTTCTGATGAATTCAAAAATTAATAAGAAAATAGTGAAAAAGTAATTATTAAAAATGCTTACCATCCTCGTCATCATTATAATTATCGCCACCAACAACATGATCGGAATCGACGTCTTTCTCTACTATCACTTCGCTAGAAACAGGAGCAGATGCACGTTTCCTTGGTGATTTTGCTACAAAAACTTCTTCTATTTTATCATTTATGCCGTACAAGTCCTCCGTCGGAAGTAACCCTGTTTTATACGTCCAATGAACGTCAATTATCAACTCAAACAACACCGACTCCAACAGCATCTCAAAAGCTATCGCGCTGTCCTTCGCGAGCTCAGATGCGGGATAGTTCATCGCACTCATGAGGAGTTTTTCTCTGGTAATTTCTTCCCGAGAATCATCATTGATCCGGGCCGGTAGGACCGTTGGGTAAAGAGCCCTATTATAGTAATAAAAGAGTTCTACATGGTGGCACAGGAGTTTGTTAGCGTGACTTACTCGAGGTTTCAAATGCAGGCGGTAGTAATAAAGTGATTCTTCTTACTGCTGCCGGTACGCTATCGCCAAAATATTCGCGCTGCGAAGGAAGTAATTTTTTAAAAAAACAACAAACAAATATGTCAGGATTGCGTGTGTCAATTATGACGTGGAATGTGTGGGGTCATCCTGGCACCCATATGATGCCTCAAAGATTGTCGAGCATCAACTCGCTCATCAACAAGGCAATTCCAGACATAATATTACTGCAGGAAATTAATGAGGAAATTCTAAACAGTATATTGCAAACCTTTGGCGAACTATATGCACATGTGCCCCTAGGGGAAGACTTTGGCTGGAGCAATGAGAGTAATATACTTTGGAGGAAAGATATGTTTCATCTTAAAGAATATGGAAAAGTACCATTAGATATGCCAGATTTACCAGATCGTGGTTTATTTTGGGTTAAGTTAAACTCTGCTTGTCGCACTGAATCATTTCCCCCAATCATTCTGTCAACGGCACATATGCCTTGGCTTGGCTGCAGCACTGAAGTCGCTTCAGGTGTGAATGTTAGAATCGAAATAACTAAAAAAGTATGTAAATTTTTCTCCCAAATTGAAGGATTAAAGGATATTCCACTGATTTTCACCGGCGATTTCAACGAAGATTTCCATCCGTTGCGCGTGTTAAAGGAAGAAATGGGGATGATTGACGTGTTTGAATCCTTGGACATACCTGCGCCAAAGACACATCCAGTGCGACCATCTGACCCATTCGAAGAGATGCGACCAGACAGGACCTTGGATTGGATCACTCACTTATTGCCTTCTAATTGTCGTGTTCTTGCTGCTTATGTCAAGAGCGTAAGAGGCGGGTATCCGCCGCCATCGGATCACATGCCTGTGGTCGCAGTTTTTGAATTTTTTGCAAATAATATGTAATTATATAAACGAATCTCTAAAAATCATAATTATATTCTTGCGTTGCGGCCTGCATGTGGATATTGCCGTAGGACCCGCTTGGAGGGACGAATGGGACGGTTTCCTGCGGTACCGACAAAGCGTCTATGTTACTAGGAGGAAATTGTTGGGGTGGTGGTTCGTTGACAACGTTAGGAGGATCAGTGTTGGTCGGAGGTTCAGTGTAGGCGCCGCCTGCTTGCTGGTACGACCCATCAGTAGAGACAGGTTCAACTGGGGGTAGTGACACAGGAACAGTTGGTGGGGTCCACACATTTGCCGTTACTGGTGGTTTGAACACATTGACATTAGCTGGAGGTGCTGCTGATGAATATGTTGAGTAAGTAGGTCTAGGAGGAGGTGCCATCAATGCCGCGAGGGGATCATCAGACACCTTCGCACTCATCGATGTATTTAATTGTCTTGGTGGAGGTGCCATCAATGCCGCGAGGGGATCATAATCTGATGATGACGCTGGTGCAGCACTTGACTGACTTTGATTATCTCCTGGGAACTGCTGAGGAGGTCCCGCCTTGGGTGGTGGAAGGGATGCTGCAGGTGGCACATCATTTTCCTCACCGGGCATAATCCATCTGTTCTGCGCCTTGTCAAAGTACAAGGTGTTCTCAGAACCCATGTTGTCAGTGGCATCATGGACGGTCTCTCCTCGGTACACAATGGGGATGATGCTCTTCCTGATGAATCCCAATATTCCTCCACCTTGTGCGGTACTTGCTGCAGCGGCGGCGCTACTAGCATTACTGCTACTGGCACTACTGCTGCTGGCACTACTCGACTGCGTCTGTTGTGGCTCCCGTTGTGATGGATTGAATACACTTTCTTGCTGTGGCGGGGCGCTGTTGTACTGCTGCTGTGCAGGAGCATTGTTGTATTGCTGCTGCGCGGGAGCGTTATTGTATTGCTGCTGCGCGGGAGCATTGTTGTACTGCTGCTGATTGTATGGGTTACCGTAGTTCCCTTGATCACCATACTGCTGCTGCTGCTGTTGAAATTGCTGCGGATTGTACCCGCCAGGGGCATTGTTGTTATATCCGTTGCCTAAATCAACATTTTCAAACTCATTCCCGGCAGCAGGTCGGTAGTCGTAGCCCATGTTTCCTTGCGCACTGGAGGCAGGGTAGGAGGAGCCCATGTTCCCTTGCGCACTAGAGGCAGGGTAGGAGGAGTAAAGCTGGTTGGCTTCGGGACGAGGAAAGGACTGATTACTCCTACTTTGCTCACTTTCTGCAGGGAAAAATTCACTAGCAGGTTGAGGCGGCACGTACTCGTTGATCGGAAAGGAAGGTCCTCTGGGCTTGGTCGCTGGCTCCACCGGGTTCTCTACCAGCTGCTTCAAGTTGTCATGGGATAAGACGTTCAATACATTGCCCCAGATAGAGGTGCTGCCACCGGTCGCGGTGCCGACAACTGGTCCCTCGCACTTCAGTCTCTCAATAAAGATATTCAATGCATCAACAAATTTCTTGGGGAATTTCTCTATTTGTTCACTGTTGTTATCAAAGGATGTGCCGCGTTGCTTGGTGCTGGGTGGTATGCCCTGCGCTCCGCACATATCAACAACAGCCTTGACATCTTGCGCATATGCTGCCGCCTCGCGGACATAGCCAAGATCAGCTAATGTCTGAGCAAAACGAAGCTTGTAAGGACATAGTGACTGGCGCATGCGAAGGAATTGGTGTGTAGTGAAGTACTCACTTGTATTGGCGTTGGGATCGGCCCGAGGCGTGGATCCAGAGCCTGCATCAGCTGAGCTTTTCTCTTTGCTACCAAATAATGAAGCAATTCCACCGAGTAAACCTCCTCCACTGCTGGCACTGGTGCTGCTTGACGCGCGGTTCTCACTTATTCCCTTGCATATGGCCCATTCCAGTATTTCCGTCATACGCAGCGAGCTAACACTGACACAGTCAGCGATGTACCGGTGATTCAACCTCTTTTGAGTGTCGCAACCCACTAAATTGTACTTGGAACGAGTAGAAGACAAGCATCCACTCGCTATGTAGGCGAAGTGTGCAGCCATAATATCTGAGGATTCCGAGAGCAATCGGTCACCCAAAGCTTGCAGGCTCTGGTCCCAATCCCCGACTTTGTTTGCTAGGATCGCGGCTAAGTTGCGCCGCCATGTACTCAACAATGCTGGCACCGAAGCACCACCGAACTCTGTATTCACTGCGTTTGCTATGGTGTTGGTTCCTTGATTCGAGAACAACATAGACATCAAGTGGACCGGAGAATGCTTGGGGAAGCTGTGATCGGCGTACTGACGCACAAGCTGTTGGTAACGATCGGTGCCAACAGCGCTACCGATAAGTAACGCCAAACTCCAGTCGTTGCTACAGATAGCTAGCTCAATCGCCTCTTCTCTTTTACCTGTTAAAAGCAGTCCTTCAATGGTTGATACAACGTCGCCGCGGCTGCTCAAGAGGTGGTTGTATGGTGATACTTGCTGAGCAGGTGGTGTGTGCGATGAGTATATCTGCGTCGACTCGGCGGTAATTACTCCTGTTGGGATGGAGTTGTAGCCTGCATTAGTAGTGCTAACACCCAGAAGCAAGTTGACTAATGAAGACTCGATGGATCCTGGGTCCGCAATGCCAAGGCTCGACTTGATAGATCCGTTATGCTCGGCGACAGCATAAAGAAGACCCCATAAAAGCTTTTCACTAGCAATAAACTTGTCTCTCGAGCATATATTGGAGCCACTGAAGTACTTGGAAGTAGATGAGATGGCAGAGGAGACAGGAGTCGTGAGGATGTGGTTGATGAACTGTTTGACGTCGTTGTCACTCGCTAGGATCTGCTTATCGTTGTTCAAAGGACCAGCAAACGCAGTTAAGTTGCGCAACATGTGTAGTACCTCGCTATTATCCGTGCTTGCGCTGCTTGAACTTGTGATGAGGTTGTGCAGGCGACACACTCGCAACGGACCTGCTTTGTATGGCTTCTCGACTATTTCGGGAGTCAGGAATGCGGGGTTAATGATATCTTTCTTCTGTGGAAACATAACGACAACTTGACCGCCAAATCCAAACGAGACTAACGGACATGCAGGGCGGCCGTAGTTACTCTTGCCAGAGATATTACTAGCCGTTGATTTGGCTGATGCACCTGCATAAGGGTTGGTGCCAGGCACAACAGGAGTTTTTATAGAGGTTGGTGGTCCTGCACTTTGTGCTCGTTCAGCTGAGATTTTGACTCCGGGTGCCACTGGAATATTCGACCCGGGAATGAAGTTGATCGTTGGAGTGGGACTGTTATCTGCTGCGGGTTGCACTACCTTAGGTACTGTAGGTGCTACTGTTTCTGCTTTTCTAAAGCCATGAGGTGTTGCTATCATCCCTGGTGGCGCTTGTTTCATTGCAGCGATAGGTGCGACAACATTTGATGTATCAGCAACAGGTTTAGGGGCAACTGTTGGTGCTGCAGTAGTAACTCGTTTGATTCCAGGCGCAGATGGAGGAGCGGAGCTGAAAGAAGGCTGTGGTAAAGGGTCCACCTTCGGTGCTTGGCTAAAGATATCGGTGTTACTATTTTGGACACGAGCAGTAGCACCCAATGGTGCTGGCGCAGCAAACAAGTTAGAATTGCCTTGCTGAATAGTCGCTGGTGCATTGAATATGCTGGCTGTGTTAGGTGCAGCAGGAGTGCTACTAAAAAGACTCGAACTACCAGCTGAGTCGGCATTATCGTTGAATAAGCTATTACCTCCTGCATTAGCTACTGCAACCTTCTTAGCTACAACCGCTGGTCTGATGCCTGTAGGTGCACCTACAGTCGACTGGTCGGTACTTTCTTTGGTTGAACTTACACTGACGATTGATTTCGTTGGAACCACGCCCACGTTTGCAGGAGGCTGGACCACAACACTACTAGGTGGCTTGACAGTGTTGGAAAACAACGAGGGAGTTGAGTCGTTATCGAAGAATAGAGAGGAGTTATTAGTTGTAACTATTTGGGGTCGCACAATGCGCGGAACCTGGCTACTAATCACTTTACTAGGAACAGTTGTGTCTACTGTCACCGCTGGTGCAGGGATTTCCGTAGATATTGGACTGGGGTTGGCAGCGACAACAGGATGATCCGGGAAAATGCTTGCCGGTGGCAGCACTTGCTCATTCTTAGTTTCACTGATTTGAGGTACACTAAATGAGTCATTAGCCTGTGGTGATAGTAACAACGACGGATCGTGTGAGGGGACTTCTAGGCTGCTACCACTGCTGCTAGTTCCACTGGTGCGACTGAATGTGCTGTTGTTAAGAGGCGATTGAGGTATACTATTAAATCCAGGCTTTGTACCGCTGAATACGCTAGGGGACATCATGGGTTTATTCATTGCATGGGTCGGGGTAAACGAATTTACGTGAGGCGATCTAGAAATGAATGATGTATTGGATGGTGACTGACTAACTGACGATGAAGGGGTCCATGAGGTCACACTGCTGCTAGGAGACCTAGATGACCTCGACGAATTGGAAGGAGACCAACTGCTTGAGTTAGGAGAAAGGGTATACGATCTATTCGAATCTTGCTTCATTGGAGTCACTGTTGCTGAGTAGCTGGAGTTCACATCCTCTGTATTAATAGTAAGATTTGGGCGAATCCTTGTGGGAGAAGATGGATTGGAATCCGAGTCGGTCACCAACACTTCATCTGTAATTACGACAGTTGGACTCGAAATAAATTTCTTTTCATTATCTTCATCATACCCATAACCGTCGTTGACGGAAGTATCTATAACTTGCTCTAGCTCGGTAAGATGATCAGCTGCATTATAATTTGCCGATAACGGAGGGGCGGAGACTACATGATGACCTGCATCATTCGCTGCATGACCATGTAGAATGAATTTAATCCTATCATCACTTGGTAACGAATACTCTCTAGCAGCAATCTGCAATGCGAGAGGGAATAATCGTTTAAAGCTTCCGTCTACCTCTTGGTTAGAAAACTCGTGGCAGTGAGAGCTGTATTCTCTCATTTGGCTAACTTTAGCAATTTCATACAATGCACTGGCATACATATATAACGCAAATTTTGTAGCATTCGATGGTGATTTTCCATTTGCTGTATGTCCTATAGCAGCAGATGCCATTATTTTTGTTTCTGCTGGCAATATTTCAGGATCACATACATATGCAGGCCAATATGGAAATGTAGAATGCGTTTGTACCCATACAATATCACCATATGAAGGACACCATTCATTATTCTTATTATCTTGTCTATCCATATTGTGGAATGACGAAGCAAACAAATTATGATTCACTGATTCTTGTGCCACATGCACTGGTGGAGGCTTTACAAATGAAGAAGGTGGAGGCGTATTGAATTCTTCCATGATATTTCCATTGTTTGTCATATCAGCATCAGGAGAAAATAGCGCTTTGTTGTCGGCAACACGCACGACATTAGTTGATACAGGCGAACCCAATCGACGACTACGCAACGTCACATTCTCTTCCATTTCGGCGCTCAAATTTGGTTCTTCTTTTTTTGGTTCGAAAATCGACTCGAGTGCCGGTTCCGATTGTGATTAATAAAATTGAGATGAAGAAGCAAAATGGAAGTAGTAAGTAAGCAGCACCTTCATAGATCCTTCTTGTATAGCCTACATTGAAGATGCCGTTTCAAAAGCGTTTCCGCTTCCTCTGGGCTGAGCACATTTGGGATGTCACCATCCGGCCCCTATGAATCGAAATTCATGTGTGCAAAGATAAGTTACCAATGGGTATGCATGTTCTCCTGCTGTTGCTGTCGATTGGACTTATTGGAGCATATCTAGTTGGTGAAAGAGACGACACGATTGTACGGCAAAGACAATATTTGTTGAAACAATATCGTAATGATCCTGTATACAAAAATGACGAGACAAGCATTACGACAGCATCGTCGGCTGCATTAACCACACCATTAATCTACCAGGCGAATCCTCGGGGGAATGATGTAGTTATGGGGTTAGCGGTGTATAATAATGGCTATAAGATGTATTACAGATTTGTTAAAACACTTCGGGCCACTGGATACGATGGACACATTATAATTGGAGTTCATACCAATGTTGAACCACAAGTACTAGAGATGTTTAAAAAGTATGAAGTAACCGCATATGGTGTTGAAATTGTTACTTGCAACTTCGATAAAAACAGTAATAGTTCTACTGGTTCAGGTGGTGGTATAATTAGAAGCAAATGTAGTAAAGGCATTCATCTTAACCTCGAAATGGGTCGTTATGAAATGTATCGGCAGTGGCTGAGCCATTGCAAAATGTGCACAAATTGGGTCTTGATGATGGACATAAGAGACTCCTTTTTCCAATTAAATCCATTTGAATCTATTAGTAAAATTGCAAATTCTTCGCCAATTGACTTGATGTTTATAGAGGAGCTGGGCAAGCACACATGCATTGACCCCAATCCAAATAGGTACTTTGTTGCTGGCAACTTTCGAAATCGTGCCAAGACAGAGCCATGCTATGGCAAGGATGCGATAACGAAGTATGCTGATCGACCAGTGCTGTGTAGTGGAACTGTTATAGCTAATCGAGCAGGAGCTAATCGGTTTCTGTCTGTGCTAATAAGTGAATTCATTCAAAATATGAACAGCGAGAATAACAACTGCCGGACGACTACCACGGATCAGTGGACCATGAACTATCTTTACTATCACGGCCGATTTGGTAGTGTGAACACCACGGTGACGATACCTTGGGGAATGGGACCAGTGTTAACCGTTGGAAAAAGTTGTATTACATTAGACAAAAAGACGGGCGCAGAGGACCTCGTACCGGTCAATAATGACGGGATTGTTAATTTGTACGACGATTCTACTCATGGTTTCCAGCTAGCTCCACTCGTTCACCAATTCGACAGGTGTCAAAAGTGGATCTCCAAGTATATAGATCAACGCGTATCGTAGTTGGCAATGCGTACCTAGTGCAATGCATGTCGCTTCCAACACGTATACACTCCTTCAGCCCAAATCATGGGGTAGTTATGAGCAGAGACAGAGGGTTGAAGCACCTTTGTACGAGTTGGCTTTCTCAGATGGGATGCTGCGTATCGGAATGAAACGGAAGAAATCGTGCTAGTTTCTGTAAAGCTTAGTTAGGGGATGGCCCTCGCAGCAAAACCACTTGAGTAATTGAGTTACATCTAGATCGTCTTCTTTAGAGACATCCTAGGACCAAGTCTTAGGTATTAAACAGGCTGACTCTAAATTTTTTAAAATGACAGCTTGCTTAATGTCTAGGACTTGGTCCTAGGATATTTCTGAAGAAGAAGATTTAGATGTAACCAATAGTTCAAGTTAGATGGTGGGTTTTCTTGGATATCATCTGATTACGTCATCAATTCAACATCGAAGTCTTTGTGTTAGTTCGTAGTAGCGTTAGTGAGTACTTCTGCGAAGTTACACAACCATTTCAATGCTGGATTGGTGACGTTGTCAGCCATTCTTGAAGACTTTTATGTGTTGTTGGCCGGTGTCTGAGATTCATTCCCATGCCCACCGCGGTCCCATCAGGGGTCTAGACTCACATGGTGAAAATCCAAATTCTTGTAAGATTGTCTTCCCAGCTACCGCTAACTTATTCTAAAAACGAACTTCGCAATAATAGCTTTATTAATGCAGGTGCGATGGAATGATCTAATCATAGCACGCTAATTAACAGTGGGAGCGTGTTGCGATTAGCTTAGTCCATCGAGCCTGCAATGCAAAGCGAAGTTATTAGTTTGTTCGTTTATAGAATAGCGATACTGTAAATCGGTGAGAAACAGAGGCCTCACGGCATGTGTTAACTAATGAACCAGTAGGCTTCTTGATCCATGACACAGGTCTTCTAATGTTTCGATCACAAATGTACCAATAAGAGGAACGACACATTAGAGGACCTCTGCCATGTATCAAGAGACCCAACTAACTACTAGTTCATCGGCTAAGACATCTAAAGTCGAAACACGCCGCCGGTCCGGAGCCGGGGGCCTCTTCTCCAAAATCCCCTCACGAATGACTGCATCATCTCAGGTACAAAATTTAAAAAATCAGAATAATTAGGTCCAGTTGATACTTCAAGAGTAACAATTTCATTTAGAAGTAAAGTCATTGATGTATTCATCGGGGATGCTTTTAGCATTCATATTTCTATTTTTCTTTGTTGAAATATCAAGTTCATTTCCAAAAGACATCTCCCAGAATTCATTTGCTAGAAAATTCATTGATCAAACAGTGCCACGATCTGCGTTGGCATTAGCTGCGGCAAATTGGTTTCGTCCAACCGCATCAGCAGATAGTCGTCCAATCGGCAGATACGGGGATACTAATGAGGTAGTTAGAATCGTGAATAATGTGAAACATAGAAGACTGGGCAATTCAGATATTTATGTCAGCGAGTTAGGACTTGGTACACAACGATGGTAAGCGAATTAACTTATTTATTTTAATTCTACAAACTTATGAAATGTATTCATAGGGTATCTTGTGATTTCAATGCACCAAGTCAAGATTTATGCTTTCAATTTCTTGATAAAGCAATCTTAGAGAATGGTATAAATCTTGTAGACACCGCAGAGCAATATCCTATACCATCGGATTCCTCTCGTCCCGAAGGTCTAGTTGAAGAAGTAATTGGTAAATGGATTAATCAAGATAAAAAAAATAGGCGAGAAAAAATAGTCATAGCAACCAAGATAACTGGAGGTAGAGTCATCAATAGGAAAAATATAATATCGCATTGCGACTCCAGTCTTCGGCGACTGAATACAGATTATCTGGATGTCTATCAGCTGCATTGGCCTGCTCGGTACACCCCACAGTGTAACTGGGGGCAATCACTCCGTTATGATAATGATATGGAGAAATATTATGCAGGTGCTGCATCGTTTGAAGAAATTGTGCTAGCGATGAGTGACCTAGTGAAGCAAGGGAAGATCAGAGGATACGGCTTTTGTAACGATAACGCCGTTGGTTTGGTAAGTTGCGCGGAGATAGCAAAGCGATTAAATGTACCTGGTCCCGTGTCAATGCAAAATGATTTTTCATTGATTGATCGACGTCAAGAAGAAAACGGTGTTGCAGAGGCTTGCAGTAAAGTACACCAAAATGTTGGGTTCATGAGTTATAACGCTCTTGCGGGCGGTTATCTCACAGGTAAGTACGACAACAAACCCGCATATTATGACGATCCATCGTTGTCATCCAAGCAACAAACAACAAAGAATCCAAGAGGTCGTCATGATGAACCAGGATGGAGTCGGACGTTGTACCGTTATCGAAGCAGCGCAGCTACTAGTGCTTTAAAAGCGTACCAGAAATTAGCTCAAGAATATAATATTTCAATGACGGAGTTGGCTTTGCGGTGGGTGAAAGACAGGCGATTGGTCACAACAACCTTGGTTGGCATGTCTTCGATGAAGCAACTGGAGGATAATATTGATGTTTACAGAACAGACAAGACTCTTCCTC
>JACCDO011047341.1_pt1 | contig 14316 bp, 9 predicted proteins | sample 7446101 | NCBI WGS metagenome assembly JACCDO01 (sample SAMN15323440, study PRJNA562643) | freshwater metagenome | isolation source: river surface water | place: USA:Blue River Watershed | collected 2017-08-16
GAGAAAACGAGCATATCATTCCAATTAACATTGAAGAGGAAATGCGTGGTGCCTACATCGATTATTCGATGTCGGTAATTGTTTCCAGAGCACTTCCAGATGTCCGAGACGGACTCAAGCCAGTTCATAGACGTATCCTTTACGGGATGCAGGAACTTGGTGTATTACACAACAAACCGCATAAAAAATCCGCTAGAATCGTAGGAGAGGTTTTGGGAAAGTATCACCCACACGGTGATTCAGCTGTTTACGAAACAATGGTTCGAATGGCCCAAGACTGGTCCTTACGCTATACTTTGGTCGATGGTCAGGGTAACTTTGGTTCTGTGGATGGGGATAATGCCGCAGCAATGCGATACACCGAAGCAAGGCTGAAGCGAATTGCAGAAGAACTGCTGGTGGATATCAATAAGGAAACCGTTGATTTTCAATTCAACTTCGATGACTCTTTAAAGGAACCTACAGTACTTCCTGCAAAGGTTCCTGCGCTTTTATTAAATGGCGCTTCAGGTATTGCGGTGGGTATGGCTACCAACATGGCTCCACACAATTTGGGTGAGGTTATTGACGGAATCATTGCCTACATCGACAATAAGGAAATCACGGTAGCTGAATTGATGAATTTCATCATTGCACCTGATTTTCCTACCGGTGGCATCATCTACGGGTACAATGGAGTGAAAGCTGCCTTTGAAACAGGTAGAGGACGTATTGTCGTTCGTGGCAAGGCTAACATTGAAGTAAAAGATGGCGGAAATAAGGAGATGATTGTCATCACCGAAATCCCCTATATGGTCAACAAGGCGAACATGGTCGAAAAGACTGCCCAACTGATCAATGAGAAAAAAATAGAAGGAATTTCTGCTATTCGAGACGAGTCAGATCGATCTGGGATGCGTGTAGTCTATGAATTAAAGCGTGATGCTGTTTCGAGTGTGGTGTTGAATAACCTCTACAAACAAACGGCACTTCAGACCTCCTTCTCTGTGAATAATGTGGCCTTAGTGAAAGGCCGTCCACAAACCTTAAACCTCAAGGACCTTATTGTCCATTATGTGGCTCACCGTCACGAGGTAGTGGTTCGAAGAACCCAATTTGAATTGCAGGAAGCAGAGAAACGTGCCCATATCTTGCAAGGATATTTGATTGCCTTGGATCATTTGGATGAGGTAATTTCCTTGATTCGAAGTTCCGCTGATCCGGAAACTGCGCGTAATGGATTGATGGAGCGCTTTGAATTGAGTGAAATTCAGGCCAGAGCCATCCTTGACATGCGTCTCCAGCGCCTTACAGGCATGGAGCGTGAGAAAATCATCGAGGAATACAAAGAGATCATGGCACTTATTGAGGAGTTGAAATTCATCTTGGCTGACGAAGGCAAGCGAATGGAAATCATCAAGACAGAACTCCAAGAGGTGAAAGAACGCTATGCAGATGACCGTCGTACGGAGATCGAGCACAATGCAGAAGATTTCAGTTACGAGGACATGATCCCGAATGAAGAAGTGGTGATTACCGTTTCGCATCAAGGCTATGTAAAGCGTACCGCCTTGACTGAGTACCGTACCCAAGGTAGAGGAGGAATCGGATCCAAAGGGGTAAGCACTAAAGAAGACGATTGGACTGAATACCTATTTACTGCTTCCACCCATAATTACCTCTTGATCTTTACGGATAAAGGGAAATTGTTCTGGCTGAAAACCTATGCAATTCCTGAAGGCTCCAAGACTGCGAAAGGAAGACCTATTCAAAATTTGATAAACATTACCCAGGACGATAAAATCCGTTCGATCATTCAGGTAGAAAGCCTAGACGATCAAGATTACATCAATAATCACTTCTTGGTGATGGTTACCAAGCAAGGGGTCATCAAGAAGACCACCCTGGAGCAATATTCAAGACCTAGAACCAATGGCATCATTGCCTTGAACTTCCGTGAGGACGATCAATTGGTGCATGTGGCAAAGACCAATGGGGACCAGCACATCGTGATTGCTGCCAAATCGGGAAGAGCCATCCACTTCCACGAGTCTGCAGTACGTCCTATGGGCAGAACAGCCACGGGCGTGAAGGCAATTACATTGACTGATAAATCAGATTTTGTGATTGGCATGGTTTGTGCATCTGAACCTAATGCAACCCTTTTGGTAGTATCTGAAAAGGGATATGGCAAACGTTCTGACCTAGAAGAGTACCGCATTACCAATAGAGGAGGTAAAGGAGTCAAAGCAATGAATGTCACCGATAAGACCGGAGCATTGGTGGCAATCAAAGAAGTAGTGGATACGGATGATCTGATGATTATCAATAAGTCAGGCATCACCATCCGTATCTCCATGGACGAATTACGTGTTATGGGAAGGGCTACTCAAGGCGTACGCTTGATTAAAGTAGGAGAAGGGGATGAAATTTCTTCGGTAGAAAAAATTTCAAGAGAAGAGGAGGAACTTTCAGAATCTTCCGATATTGTGCCCGATTCTCCAGAATTACCAGAATCACCCTTAGAAACAACTGAATAAACAATTCCTAAAGAAAACACGAATGAAAAAGCTCGTTCTATCACTAGCACTGGTTGCGACCGTCACCTTTGCTTTTGGACAAAAGAAAGTAGTAAAAGAGGCAGAAAAAGGATTTAAGTCAGGTAACTTACAAACTGCACTTACAGCCATCGATGGTGCAATAACCAATCCAGAGACCAGTGGGGATCCAGCAACTTTCTTGGTAAAAGCAAAAATTCACACCAAGATTTTTGCATCCGATTCTTCCAATACAAAGGAAACATTGGAAGCAGGAAATCAAGCCTTGGCTACCTTCAATAAAACCTTTGAAATGGCTGGAAGTAGCAAAACTTCCCCTGTTGGAAAAGAGGTTTATGCTGAAGAAGTTCCAGGTCTACCAGACAATTTGAGACCTTATTCCTTGATCACACTGAAGAACCTTTCTTTTGATAAGGCTTTGGAGCGCTACAATGAGGATGATATGGAGATGTCTTACGAGTTCTTCAATCTCGCTGGAGAAATAGACAAGACTGACTCTACCATTCATTACAATGCGGGTTTCCTCGCAAATGATTTGGGTAGATTTGAAGATGCTAAAAAACACTTTGGCTACCTTTTTGAGTTGCCTTCTTACAACAAGACCAATGCTTATTACTTCATGGTACAAATCCTAAGTACGGAAGAAAAGAACCCAGAAGCTGCATTTGAATTGGTTACTAAGGCCCGCGCAGAATATCCAAACGATAAGGTATTGGCAGAATATGAAATCCAATTGCTTCTTCAATTAAACAAAATGGATGAAGCGATGGCGCAAATCAAGGAAGCTCTTGCAAATGATCCAAACAATCCAGGATTATTGTTAAGATCTGGATATTTGAAAGAGCAAGGAGGCGATTTGGAAGCTGCAATGGCTGATTACAAAAAGTCAGTAGAAGTAGATCCAAACTTCTTCGAAGGAAATTACTACACAGGTGCGTTGATGCTTGAAAAATCCAGAGCTATTCTTGCCGAGTTGAACTCGCTTTCTGATGCAGAATGGGAGAAAAGATCTAAAGAAATGGGTACGCAGGCAGATGATTTATACAAGCAGTCTGTTCCTTATTTCACTAAAGCTTTAGAAATTAAGTCGGACAATACAGACATCATGATCATCTTGTTTCAGGTGCATACTCGATTGAAAAATACGGCAGAGGCAAATGCCATGAATGCCAAAATTTCAGCAATTCTTGGTGCCAACTGGCAAGAGAATTAATTACTGATACCAAACTTAAAAGGCCGGATTTTCCGGCCTTTTTTTTTCTTTAAGTATTTTTATGACTTCTCCATTGTACCCTACGAGTTAATCCATTTTTTTATCGTATTCATCAAAATTCAATTTTATTTGGCGCTGATTTGAATTAGTTTGCATCTAGTTGATCACACACCCATGAGTCCACGAATATTACCATTTCTGCATTTCTTTGGAGCCCTTTTCATTTTTGCTGCTTCAAGTTTTGGACAATCTTTAACTTCCTCAGAGCGGTACCATCTATTGCTGCAATTGCGAGAGACCAAGCGAGTCCTGTATGTGGCGGCTCATCCGGACGATGAAAACACACGACTAATCGCCTATTTAGCAAATGGAGAGCATGCAGAAGTGGCTTACTTAAGCCTTACTCGTGGGGATGGTGGACAAAACCTAATCGGTAAGGAATTGGGAATAGAACTGGGGCAAATTCGAACTCAGGAATTAATCAAGGCACGAGAAATTGACGGAGGTAAACAGTTTTTTACCCGAGCTCTTGATTTTGGATACAGTAAAGATCCCTCAGAAACGCTCCAAAATTGGGATAAGGAGAAGGTTTTAGCTGATGTGGTTTGGGCTATACGTAGTTTTCAACCAGACATCATCATCACCAGATTCAATACCACTCCTGGAATTACCCACGGCCACCATACCACTTCGGCCATATTAGCCGAGGAAGCGTTTGCAATATCAGGAGATCCAAAGGTATTTCCAGAACAATTGAGTTATGTAAAGCCTTGGAAGGCAAAACGCATCTTTTTCAACGCCTACAATTTTAGAGGGGAGTTTGAGCCTGAAGCGGGAAAGCGCTACTATGCGATGGAAGTAGGAGGCTACAATTCCTTGCTGGGGAAATCCTACCATGAGTTTGCTGCTGACAGCCGAACCATGCATAAGTCGCAAGGCTTTGGATCTACTGCAGGTACTGGAAAGGCCAAGGACTTTTTAGAGCAAGTAGGAGGGGAGCCCTATGAGAATTCCCCTTTTGATGGTGTAGAAAGCCGCTGGGCAGCTGTCAAGGGAGGCTTAGCCATCAAGGCGCAACTGGAGGAACTACTTTTGGAAAAATTCAACCTAGTCGAAACACCAAAAAATCTTCCTACATTATTGGCAATCCGTTCAGCCATGTTGGAGTTAGATACAAGCATCCCTTGGATTTCTAGTAAGTTAGCCAAGCTGGATCAACTTATTTTTTCTTGCCTAGGATTAGGGATGGAATTTGTCACGAACCAAGAATTGGGTTATCCCGGTGAAAAAATAGCGGCTCAACTGCTTCTGATCAATCCTTCGCAAGTTCCAATTTCTGAGATTTCCTTCCAACTTAAGGATACCTACTACACGAGTAAGGATACGCAAGGGGATGAAGACACCAAACTTCCCATTACGCTAGAACTTGCAAGTAATGAAGCCTATTCCCAGCCTTATTGGTTAAAAGAACCTTTGGATGGTGCACTTTTTTCGATTCAAAGCCAACTTGATATTGGGCTTCCCTTTAAACAAAAAGTGGCTGGAAACCTCAATTTTGTTATAGGGGGGCAAAAATTTAGAGTTGCAGTTCCCTTGGTTTACAAATTCAATGATCCCATTGATGGAGAGGTGAATCAGCCATTTACCATCGTACCTGAAGTAGACCTTTCTCTTTCTAAAGACTTGGTTTTTCTTGTCCCTGGGGCAGATCCTACGGTAACCGTTACGGTCAACTTTAGGAACCAGTTGCTCGAAGGTGCCGTAGAATTTGAAGGCTTAAATGCGAATCAATTTAAGGTACTAAAGGTTGAGGAATTCCCCACTCTAAATCGGCGGAGGTATACGGTTACCTTTCTTCAAGGAAAAAATGGAAAGCAGCAACTTGGAGCTCGCTTTAAGACTGCATCAGGCCAAGTATTTGACCAAGTGATCCACCGGATATCCTATCCCCATATTCCAAATTTGACCTATTTCAGTCCAGCAAAGGTTCAACTGATCCAAGAAGACTGGAAAGTTTCAGGTGAAAAAATTGGCTATCTAGAAGGTGCAGGGGATGAAGTTTCGAATGTCCTATCTTCCTTGGGCTATCAAGTGCAGTTCCTGACAGAGGAAAACTTAGAGGTTGACCAGTTAAGTGAATTTCAGGCGATAGTGATCGGAATACGAGCCTACAATACCCAGGAATTCTTAGCAAGTAAGCAGCAGATCCTGCTCGATTACGTGAAGGCTGGGGGTAATTTAATTCTGCAATACAATACGAGTAGTCCATTGGTGACTCCTAATTTAGGTCCCTATCCATTTGCCATCGGTCGAGATCGTGTGACCGTAGAAGGCTCTACGGTACAGGCAGATTGGGAGCATAGCCTACTTCGTACCCCCAATCGATTGGAAGCAAAGGATTTTGAGGGTTGGGTTCAGGAACGTGGGCTTTATTTTGCATCCAAAATGGACGAGCGCTACCAAACTCCTTTGACTTTACAGGATCCAGGAGAAGCAGCAAACAAAGGTGCTTTGATTACTTCGCAGTTTGGAGCTGGAACCTATGTGTATACCGGTATTTCCTTTTTCAGGCAATTGCCTGCAGGTGTTCCTGGAGCGATCAAATTATTCATCAACTTGATTGAGCAATAACATGGAAGAAAAACAAATTCCCTGGACTAAAATCTACCTGGGTTTGATGGCTAGTTTGGCCATCCTAATTTTCTTAATGTATGCTTTAACCCTTGCGTATTCATGAGTACTTTAGATTGGTTGGTACTTTTTTTAACCCTGATATCCATCGCCGTGTACGGGATGTACAAAACTCGGGGTAAGCAAAGTTTAGAAACTTACCTCAAAGGCAATAAGGACAATTGGTGGACTATTGGGCTATCCATCATGGCTACCCAAGCCTCTGCCATCACTTTTTTAAGTACACCCGGACAAGCCTACGAGGATGGGATGCGTTTTATCCAGTTTTATTTTGGCTTGCCATTAGCCATGATCATCATCTCGGTAAGTTTTGTGCCCATCTACTACAAACTGAAGGTGTATACGGCTTATGAGTACCTAGAAAATCGCTTTGACTTAAAAACAAGGACACTTACGGCATTACTGTTTATCGTGCAACGAGGTTTGGCAGCAGGAATTACGATCTATGCTCCTGCGATCATCCTATCCACTTTGCTTGGTTGGAACTTGACCTTGACAAATATTTTTATAGGGGTCTTGGTTATTGCTTATACCGTTTCAGGAGGTACAGAGGCAGTTTCAATAACCCAAAAGCAGCAAATGGCTGTGATGATGGGAGGGATGATCCTCGCAGGAATTATGGTCATTCAATTGCTACCTATTTCGATGAAAGAGGCGCTGCAGGTAGCTGGAAAGATGGAAAAATTGAATGTGGTCAACTTTGAGTTTGACTTAGCTGACCGCTATTCCTTTTGGTCTGGGATGACCGCAGCAGTATTTTTATTTTTGAGTTACTTCGGTACAGATCAGAGCCAGGTTCAACGTTACCTATCCGGACAAACATTGACCCAAAGCCGGATGGGACTGCTGATGAATGGATTTTTGAAGATCCCGATGCAGTTTCTGATTTTATTTATCGGGGTTTTGGTTTTTGTGTTTTATCAATTCATTACGCCTCCAGTACATTTCAACCAGGTGCAAACAGATGCCCTTCGCGAAAGTGAATATGCTACTGAATTAAGTCGTTTGGAGCAATCCTACCAAGCCAATTTTGATTCTTCTAAGCAGGTTTACACGCAACTCTTATCCTCCATCGAGCAGAAGAAAGCTAAATCCACAGAAGAATTGACCAGTACTTTGAAAAGTTTGAAAACCGAGCAGCAGGAAATTAGAGAAGAAGTAAAGGCTTTGCTAGTCACCCATGATCCAGAGGCAGAAACACGGGATACGGACTATGTCTTTATGCGTTTTGTGATGGATTATTTGCCTACTGGTGTGGTAGGCTTATTGTTCGCAGCCATTTTTGCTGCAGCGATGTCCTCTTCTTCTTCTGAATTAAATGCCCTAGGTAGCACCACTACGGTGGATTTGTACAAGCGATCGATTCGTAAGGAAGCGAGTGATACCCATTATGTCAACTCTTCCAAATTGTTTACTGCATTCTGGGGATTAGGAGCCATTCTGTTTGCTACTTATGCCTCTCTTTTTGAGAACCTGATTCAAGCGGTGAACTTACTAGGTTCTTTATTTTACGGAACGATCTTGGGGATTTTTGTAGTAGGATTTTTTATCAAATGGATCAAGGGCCAGGCCGTATTTTTAGCAGCCTTACTTTCACAAGCCTTGATTTTAGTAGTCCATTTCTTTAATGGCACAGGGTTTTTTGGGATGCATTGGGAAATTGGTTTTCTCTGGTACAATGCAATTGGATGCCTTTCTGTGGTCTTATTTGGGCTAATCTTGCAGACCGGGATAGGTACTTTTGGCAACAAAAAATCAATTAAAGATTAATTCATTAAGAAAAAAAAGAAGCCTTAGAGTAATCGAAGGCTTCTTTTTTTTGCTTACTTGATGGATTTGATCAAGCGGTCATTTAGACCTACATAATCCAAATTTTTGCCTTCTTCGGCTAGTTTCTTGGACTTGGTGGCAGTCTCCAAAGCCTCAGTCTTTTTGCCAAGGCTCAATTCAATTTTTGCTTGAAGGTGTAAGGTCCAGTATTTTGGATCAGAAGTGGTTGATTGTTTAATCCAGGTATAAGCTTGGTTGAGATCCTTATTACTAGTGAAATAATAATTGGCAGCTTGATATAGCAAGGCCGGATTAGTGCTTTGCGCATCAATTACCTGCTTTTTGATATCAGCCATCACAATTGGATCTACTTCAGTTTGAATGGTAAATTCTACACGCGTTTGTTCCCACTTGATTGAAAGATCCGCACTTGAATCTGTCAACTTCGCGAAACTAATTTCGAAAGAATCGTACAATCTACTTGTTTTGGCGGGTGTTGCTGTGAAGCGAAGCAGGTCATCCTTGGGATCGTAGCCAATAGCTCCCCAAAGTTTGGTGTTTTTACTTAGAATTATGGTCCAGGAAGTTTTACCTGGGATGGAGTAAAGCGCATAGGAACCTGCAGGAACTTTGGTGCCGCTAATGCTTACATCTGTAGAGAAATTAAGGATGGTTGCTCCATTGGCACCGGTTCTCCAAACTTCACCAAATGGTACTAGTTCACCGAAAATTTTTCTACCCTTGGTACTTGGTCTGCTAAAATCCACCGTTACATCTGTGAGTCCTACTTTTTGTATGATTTTAGAACTAGGACTAGCCTGAGGCATTTGGATTTGTTGGGCAATGCTCGAAATGCTAAAGAAGAGAAAAGCCAGAATCAGTAGGTTGAATTTTTTTTTCATTGCTGTTTTTTATAAATGTTCAAGTAGTTAAATCAAATAGACCCCATAGTAGTGATCTCATTTTAGACCTGCAAGTTCTTAGAATATTCTCTTTTTTCTTAAAAAAGGCTTAGGAATTTGGTAATTGAATTTTTTACCCTGTCTTAATGCACTAATTTTGGAATAATTAAGCCACGAGTTTATGAGTCTTGCAATAATTAGTCCAGGTAGAGACCCGAGCGTTTGGATTGATGCGCTTCGGTCCCATCATCCTGAAATTGATATTCAAGTTTATCCTGAAATTAACCGGCCTGAGGCTGTGGAGATGGCATTGCTTTGGCAGCATCCTCCTGGTTACCTCAAAAACTTTCCCAACTTAAAATTAATTAGTTCTTTAGGGGCCGGGGTAGACCATATTCTTTCAGATCCCACAGTTGGGGATGCGCTTCCGATTGTTCGAATTGTGGATGAAAAACTGACTTGGTCCATGACCAATTATGTAATCATGGGAGTATTGAACTTTCATAGGCAGTTCCTTCGTTATCATCATGACCAACAAAAAAAGACTTGGGACATGACGAATCCAGAGATCCCAGTTAAAGTAGGAGTGATGGGTGTTGGTGCTTTGGGGGGAGATTTGTTGACTAAGTTAGATGGATTAGGATTTGAGGTGGTTGGTTTTGGTTTTTCTGATAAAAAAGACTTTACTTACCCTTACTTTCAAAAAGATCAACTGGAAGAATTCCTTTCTCAGGTCAATGTTTTAGTATGTTTGCTTCCACTTACCCCAGAAACCGAGGGAATTTTAAATCTTTCGCTTTTCAAAAAGTGTACAAAAGGTACCTATTTGATTAATGTTGCTAGAGGGAAGCATTTAAATGAAGGAGATTTATTGACGGCTTTAAATGAAGGAATGCTCTCTGGGGCTCTATTAGATGTTTTTCAAGTAGAGCCTTTGCCAGTAACTCACCCATTTTGGGAGGAAAAGCGGATCCAACTGACTCCTCATATCGCGTCTGTAACGAATCCAAAAGCCGCCGCTCCTCAAATTATTGAAAATTATAATCGTTTAAAAACCTATCTTCCTTTTCTTAATCTCGTAAATCGCACTAGAGGTTACTAACTACCAGCCATGGCTTCTCCATTTACCATTCTATGTCCGATTGATTTTTCAGAATGTTCTTTGAATGCGCTGGAATATGCCTCAAAAATTGGGGAAAAGTACAAAGCCAGATTAATCGTGTTTCATGTCCTGAATAAGGAGGACTACCAAAAATTGGCTCCTTTAGACTTAAATGGTACCTACCAGGAAGAGTTTGTAAAGAATAAGTTAGCAAGCTTGCAAGCGGCAGTTCTTCAAGAAAGTCTTCCCAAAGGGCTACATAGTTGTGAGGTGATGCTTTCAGAGGGATCAATCGTTCAGAAGACCATTGAATATTCACAAAAAATCTATGCGAATCTGATTGTAGTAGGGACTGAGGGTATGAACGATTTCAAAGAGCAGGTTTTTGGAAGCCGCTCTAGTCGCTTGGTGTTGCAATCGGACCGCGATATTTTGGTTGTCCCTCGCAAAGTGTTTTTCAAGAGACCTCGAAAACTGGTCTATGCTTCGGATTATTTGGAAGAGGACAAGATAGCGATTCAAAAAGTGGTGCAGTTGGCCTCTTTTTTCAATTCGGAAATCGACATCGTTCACGTGTCTTCACGCAGCCGAGTTATAGATAAGGCCTTGCATAAGAACATGTTGGAAGAACTTCAACCATTTGTCAAATACGACTTGGTTAATTATGTCTTGAAATCATTTCGAGATGATCTTGCCCTTGGACTCGAAAATTACCTGCAATTGGCAAAAGGAGATATGCTGGTCACGCTCAGCAAAAAGAAAGAATTTTTTGATCAACTTTTTTCAAAAAACCTTTCTCGCAAAATGTCCTACTTCATTACCAAGCCACTTTGGGTCATCAAGAGTTTTTAGATCCTTTTTTTACCAAAATTCCGCTTAGAAAAGTCAAAAACTCTTTACGCGTAGCCCCTTCAGTCAAGATTCCTTTAATTACAGAAATAATATGACTTGCAGTCAATTTAGGCTTTTTTGCAGTTTTTGGGTTTGATTTTTCCTCCTGCTTTTCTGTTAAAGTTGTATTGTCTGTCTTTACCTGTTCTGGCTCTTTTTTTTGGGGGTATCCTGATAAAGAATCTGCTTTAGTAAAGTTTTGTTGTGCTTTTTCTTGACGCCCCAATTTTTCTTCTACCAATCCCAGATTATTGTAAGCGACAGCATCTTCTGGATCTAATTCGATGGCTTTTTCATAATCAGCAATGGCCCCAACTAAATCTCCAATTCGATCTTTCAAGTAAGCTCTACTGCTGTAGCGGTAGGGATTGTTCGGGTCCAAATTGGCAGCGCGATCCAATTCTTCTATGGCTTCTTCATTTCTACCCAAAAGATGTAGGACCACCGCTCGATCACTGATGTAATCCGTATTGTAGGGTTCGAGTTGAATCAAGACATCAAAATCCGCCAAGGCCTCCAGTCCTTTTCCGAGCCGAGTTAAAATTCGTCCACGGTAGAGGTAAAAATTAGGGTTATTATTATCCTTGATGATCAGTTCATGGAAGATGACTAATGCAGCTTCAAAATTTCCTTCTTTGTACTGGGCTACCCCTTTTTCAAAATTCATAGCATCTCAATTGGCTTGCAAAATAAACCCAGAATCTCCGATTAAAGTTTATTTGCTTCGAAATTCTCACCTTTCGATTGGCATCTATTATCTTTAGGAGCACGTGAAGTTTCCCTTATGGCCCTCCTTCCTGAAGTAGTTTTAAAAGATTTAAAAGCGCAGAAGTTTGCCCCTGTTTATTTTTTGCAGGGAGAGGAACCTTATTTTATTGACTTGATTAGTAACTACATTGAAAAGAATGCCATTCCCGAATTCGAACGTGGATTCAATCAGTTGGTGTTGTATGGAAAAGAAGCTTCTGTAAGCACCATTCTGTCCCATGCACGTAAATTTCCCATGATGGCCGAAAGGCAGTTGGTTTTGGTCAAAGAGGCACAGAATATTCCTGACTTGGGAAAAGAGGATGCCCAAAAATTATTGATTGGGTACCTCAGCAATCCATTACCGAGTACAATTTTAGTTTTTGCCTACAAGCATAAAAAATTAGACGGACGAAGTAGTTTAAAAAAGGAAATTGAGAAAAAGGCAGTTTTCGTTGAAGCGGAAAAAATCAAGGATTGGAAGCTTAATGAGTGGATTGAATCCTATTTTAAGGAATTAGATCACCAGATTGACGCCAAAGCAGGACAACTTTTGGCAGATTCTATTGGAAACAATCTTGAAGTGATGACCAATGAGGTGGGCAAAATGTTGATCAATTTCCCTGAGCCTACTCGCTTTACTGTAGACCATATTTCCAAGTACATTGGAATCCACAAGGAATACAACAATTTTGAGTTGACCAAAGCCATTGGATTCAGAGATGTGCACAAGGCGAACCTTATTGTCCATTACTTTATCCAAAATCCTAAAAACCATCCGGTTATCCCGATTTTCTCCTTGTTATTTTCCTACTTTTCTCGGATTGCATTGATTCATCGAGCTGGATCCTTGCCGGAAAGCCAACTTGCGGCGGCGATAGGAGTGAACCCTTATGGCCTCAAAGAATACGTGGTTGCTTCAAAAAATTACAAATTAGGCAAGGTAATTGATGTATTTGGATACCTAAAAGAGGCAGACCTTCGTTTTAAAGGGGTAGATTCTGGAAGCATGACTGAAGGAGAAATTCTCCGAGAGCTGGTCTACAAAATATTGCACTGATTAAGCTATTTGCCATGAAATACTACTTGGTTCTGCTTGCAGGACTAGGCTTCGCAATGGAGTCCTTTTCACAAGGTTCGCTTTACCAAACTAGTCCTCAACAAGTGCTAGATCGAGCTACTATTTTGTACGATCAGCAGGCCTTTGCTGCAAGTTTACTTGATTACAACCAGCTTTTTAATTCGGGCCTAACAGCTACTCAAAAGAAACAAGCAGCCCTGCAACAAGCGCTTTCTGCATTGCAATTGGAACGGCCTGATGGGTTGGGATTAGTGAAACAGTTTATTCAAGATTATTCTGGCGAACCCAGTGTAGCTCCTGCGGCCATTGTCTTAGGCAATTACTATTTTTATAAGAAAAGGTATTCAGAAGCCATTGCCGGCTACGCTTTGGTGCCTCTTGAATTGGTCAATAAGGAATTGCGTGCGGATGTCGCCTTCAAGTTGGGATACAGCTATTTTCAGCAAGGAGACTACGGTAATGCCTCAAAATACTTGGATCAAGTAAAAAATGGAAGTGGAGCGTTGGCCTCCGATGCCTTGTACTACAGCGGCTTTATAGCCATGGAGAAAGGGAATTCCCAACAAGCCATTCAAGAACTAAAACTTGCTGAGAAGAGCCCGTTTTATGCTTCCAAAGTGCCTTTTCTCCTGACTTCACTCTATTACAAAGAAGGAAAGTATGCCGAAGCCATTGCTTATGCCGCTCCTTTAATTGCTTCCCAAACACCGTTAGACCAAAAAGAATCGATTCACTTGTATTTGGCAGAAGCCTATTATGCTTCCAAGGATTTTGCAAACGCTTCTCAGCAATACGAAGCATTTAGTTCCTTTCAGAAAGGTGAACTTTCAAACCAGGAATACTACAAAGCAGGGATTTCATTTTTTGAAATAAAGAACTATCCGAGAGCAAGTGAATACCTCAAATTAGCCGCTTTGGGAGAACCAGAAGTAGCCCAAGCGGCCAGCTATTACTTAGGACATGCGTATGTCCTGCAGGGAAATTTTCCATTTGCACTCAATAGTTTTCAAGTGGCAGCAGCAAGTTCAGTTGATTTGGATATTCAGGAAGAAGCCTTATTTAATCTGGCTAAAATCAACTTGCAGCGGGGAAACTTTCAAGTCGCAGTCAATGCCCTGGATGAGTATTTGACCAACTATCCTCAAGGAAAAAGGGTTTCTGAATCAGAAGGATTACTAACGAATGCTTTGCTGAATTCATCAGACTACTTGCGGGTTTTGGACCAATTGGATAAGTTAAAAAGCAAATCTCCTCGCATTCAGGAAGCTTATTAAAAGGTAGCCTTTTACCAGGCTATGATTTATTACAGGGATCAGAAGTGGGAGCAGGCACTTGCTTATCTGACCAAATCACAGAATTTTCCATTCGATAAAAACCTTTTA